>Ga0123352_10012640_pt1 | contig 13354 bp, 3 predicted proteins | sample TergutLab28metaG_FD_89700 | JGI IMG/M metagenome (GOLD analysis project Ga0123352, IMG submission 89700) | Labiotermes labralis P1 segment gut microbial communities from Petit-Saut dam, French Guiana - Lab288 P1 | ecosystem: Host-associated > Arthropoda: Insects > Digestive system > Gut ... | reverse complement strand
TTTTTTTTTAATTTTTTTTGGTGGTTTCTCAAAGGTTTAATGTTGTTGAAGTCCTTTTTTAATTACGATTATTTCTCCCCCCCCCCCCCCCCAAAAGAGCTACAACTGCAGTGATAATAACGCTAAGAGATTTTCAGAGCTAGAAATTCCTGCAAGTATTATGCGTTTTACTGGAGGCCCTTTTTTTAATTTATAATATGAAGTGTGTCTGTCCAGAAACAGTGTTATCATTTTTGAAAAATAAATATTTGTAGCTGTGTGCCAGTGACTACCATTTGAAATTATTCTCTGGCTTCACTTTGGTCGTTGTAATGGTGTCATCATGCGGCAGTGGCAGTGCCTAGTTCATTGTATCTTCTCCGAAACTGTTAATCAGATCCCAGTGGAATTTAATACTTGAAGTTGCACGAAAAGTTATTGGGCGGATCCGTGTTTCGTGTCGCCGGTACAGCGAGGTCGGTATAGGGACCAGGCTGCGAGCTGGACTATCTAGAAACCGCGGGTTTGTATCCAGCGGGAACAGGAGTTTTTGTATTCATCAGAAAATACAGACCAGCTATGGGGCCCACTATTCTTTTTATCATTGATTTCCTGGGGCTCTTTACCGGTGTGTGAAGCGGCTGGAGTGTGAAACTCACCGCTTAACCATCTAGTTCAGCGGTTAGTACTTATTGGAGCTACTCTTCTACACCCCTCTCACCACATGTTTTCATGACCTGCACACGGACTTTATACCTTCTTCCTTCACCGTTTTCGTAGAGGTCGAATATAATTCCGCATTTTACTTACAATTGTACTTACCTTAAGAAGAATAAAGCATTTTACTAGCCCCTCGTAAGGCAGGTCGACTAGCAGTAAAGGCAGAGAAAACTAAGTCAGAATTTGTGTCTTGTCCAGAGCGTTTTCCAAGTGCGTAGATTCTTGGAAAATTTGGCAGTGTTAAAATGCCCTATTTGGGAACAGTTCTGCAGGGAAGATTAACTTTGAAGACCTAGGCGCAGACGGGAGGATAATATTAAAATAGATAACAAAGAGATATGATGCGAGTGTGTAGACTGCATTAGTCTATCTCAGAATGGGCTCAAGTTTCGGGCTGATATGAAGAAGGCAATGGACCTTTGGATTTCACAACATTCGGTGAATTTCTTACATATACAAGGGAAATAATAGCTACTAAAAAGGACTCTTCTGCATTGTGTTATTTCGTTGGAATCGAGGGGGCAATGGGCACAGTTTTTGCAGATGGCTGTAGGTTTATGAATGCTGAATTGTAGGGGGGGGGGGGCAGGCAAAGTAAGTCGGTCGCCGCGTGGTGCCGAAGCAGCGTGTGACGTGCGCGACGGATGTGCGCTGCGCGCGGTCCACCAGCGGCGTGATGAAGCGATGACAGTTGATAATCACCAGTGCCGCTGTCGCAGTAAGGCGGCGTTTCGCTTCCGGTGGCAGTCGTAACCGTAGGCTACGTCAAACGGTACTGTATCGCGCAAGGCGGCGTCGCTGTATTAATGGTAGTGGTAAGCGGTCGAGTGACATGTTGCTGGATTCAGCTTTGACGTTGGAATGTCAGCACAAATTGCACGAATTGCGTGAAATGGGCCCATAATGGGGAGATAGTTTCCATCTGTCTGCCCACGTGTTCTACTTCCGAATGACAGTGGAACTGGACGAAACTTTCTGTCAGGTTCCACAGTGAAATTCATGGAAGGAATTTAACTATTTTCGTCTCTACTATAGAAGTAGCTTAAATTGACGTCTTTCGAAAACAGCGTAAGGAGTAAAGGCTGTTGCATGGCGTAACATAAAAAAGGTCTCATAAGACCACAAATTTCGGTGCGATTATACTCAACGAAGTATTGTAGAAAGAAAAATGTTTTGAATATGTGTTGTGTTGTATTTATTGTGATCAGTTTTGCAACACATGCTCTGCATTCGATATCGCATTGTTGTTATGTACTGTAAATGGACGTGAAGGTTAATGGGGTATGCGGAATTGCGAAGATTGCAATTCGAAGTTATGTCTAGGGTCCTTCGTATTTTCCAGTCTTGTATGAAAATCCGGTAGCCGTCCTGCTGCATGTGGTTGGCGTAGGGTGTCAACAAGACTGAACAACATGGCTGTCCGGTTTTCTGTTGAACAGTCACACGCCGGCGCCACCATCTTCGCACTTAAAGGCATTTTTCACATAAAAACATTTTTGAATCTGTTGAATCCGACAGTGTAACTTTCCACCATAAATATAAATTTTTATTCTAACATATGAATATTATCAGGAGCTATTGTAGGTTCTAAACTGATTTGAGATTGCCTCAGACTTCATTTCACCTACGATTTATGGAGCTGCGCATTTTCATTGAATATCGAAGTATTATAGAACTTTAATGCAACTGAATTCGTGCAGCTAAACTTGTTCTCTAACGACTGGCTTTTACATTCATTGTCGCCATAAATATTCTCCAAAAGAAGCAACAGTACAGTGGCAGCTAATCACCTGGTTACGGACCAGTTTCAGCTACAACAACGTCTTTTGTGCTAAATATACCTTAGGAGACGAGCTACCTCCATCGCAGTTGTAGTGTAATGATTCAACCATCGTCACAAATATTCGTTGCATTTCCATCCTTCCAATTTTTTTCCCCAAATTTATTACGTAGCCTTCATTTTAATACCGTTCTATTGCAGTTTAACGTATGTGATTGACAAAGAAATCGTTTAGATCATATTTTAATGTGTTTAGCTGCACTGTGCAAATGACCAGGATTATACATATATCAATTAAGTTTGAGTCTGTATTAAAATCCTGGACAAACGCTACGGCTCTGGTGTAAGATGTCTGCAGCATAACGAATATTACTGCAGGCTACCTTGTTACTACATTAACATCTGTTTATTTAGTAGCAGAAAATGTTACAATTTATGCAAAAAGTTGTCAAAGTGTTCATATGGCGGCCTTTTGACAGAAGCAGTGTAACCATACTGAGCATTGTCTGCTAGTTTCTCACTGCAATTTTGAAGTTACATTTAGAGTCAAATTAGTGCGAATATTTTAACTGATCTTTCCATAGTATGAAGTATTGCCATTTTTACAAATTAATCCGAGGTTGTGAGTTTCCTCAATCCGTACATTTGATACAAATATATTCGTTTCGTCATGCTATCTGAATGCATATTAACTGTGTTGAAGTTCATCATGTAGATCTTTTCTAATATAGGGGAACATGTCTGAGTGAAGGGACGCCTGAAGGTTAAAATCTCTCGTCTGAGTGAAGGAACTTTGTGTCGCCAATATCTAGTTTCTTGGCCGAGTGAAGGGGCGTCTATTATTAAGGTTAAAATCACCTGTTTGAGTAAAGAAACTTCTGTCAATAATATCTAATTGACTGAGTGCACGGACGTCTGTTTCCAAGGTTAAAATCTAAGTGAAGTCTGTCTGAGTGAAGGAATTTCTGTCACTAGTGTATAAAAACTTGTCTGAGTGAATAACTGCTGTTACTAAGAAGCAGTAACTTATCTGAGTGAAAGGACCTTGCATTACATAGAGGACTTCTCTGAGTGAAGTACGTCTTTTACTAAAAAACAAGCAGTTACTTGGCCAAAAGTTCGTGTAACAGTAAGACAAAATTACTTGTCTGAATAAACGGACTTTTACTACGCGTTCTAAGGTACATTCATTTGATTGATTGATCGGTCATCTGTTTATAGAAAATTGCCTTTAATAGGCATAATAATGAATAGGCTATAGTGTGTACTAAGTTTATTGTTTTATTGAAGTCCTTAGAGACTGTGTCATATTGTGAGCTTGTGCTGCCAGCAATTGGCCTGCAGGTTGTATGACTCCATGTCTGTGAGTAACAACGAGTGCCTGAGAAAATTCTTTAGCATAAATGGTAAAAGCTAATCCAAGATCATGTATTAATTCAGGCTTATATAATTATTTAAAATATTAAGTTTGTGTCACGTGCATAGTTTTGTTGAGAATATTTCGTTCTGTTGTGTTCGATATTACTTGCCGGGATAAAAGTCTTAGGCGAAGTTACGTGGGCATGTCAGTGCTAAGAAGGAACAGCTACTGCATGAATATGTAATAGCCTGTGCCTATATTTATACTGATAAGGTCGTCGAAAAAACTTTACTCACAACACCAGTCATCAGACAACTGACCCTGAAGTGAGCAATGGTGACCAGAAATGATGGGTTACAAGATCTGCCATTTTGCTCCCAACTTTTCCAAATTGAAAGTGGGGACAGTGGTGCAGGCGACATTGACGATCACCACGCCGTTCTGAAACTGAATGAACTCAAACCTCACCACCTGGCTACAATCCAACAGCATGAAGGGGCCATCTACTATGATCTTTCCTCAGTGCCTAAGTGAGTATAGCAAGCGCTCTAATTTTATGACAATATAGCCCTTGTTCTATCCCTCTGGGAGCAGTATCAATTCTTTGGAATAGGAGCGGCACCATAGTTACCTTGTCTTATGCCAATAAGGGTATTTTAGCTGAAACTGACAGGCTGTCTGTACTCCGATTGTCTGTGCTCAATTACTTTTACTGATACTTTGTGTTACTCGCGATGTGCTTTGTGCAGTCAACGCTATACCATGGCTACTTATGGACAGAACAAATCGTACATCAGCTAACTAACAGAACATCATGAACCAGAGCCCTTTAACTCACGCTGTTATTCGCCAAGGTTTCCACGAAATATTTCACGTATTGTGAACTCCGAATTTTCATTATCTTAGTTACTACAATCCGACATTGGACCATACCCCTACTCTGAAGCAATTGAATCGAGCCCAAAAAGCTCATTCCCTTTTTCTTCCATTTGATAGTATCCTCTATTATCCGCGTAGGTATCCAAAAAGCCATAGTCCTTCAGGTTTTAAGAAAAAATATTTATAAGCGTTTCTTACGTCCCTTATCCTTGCGAGGTGTCTCGCCTGTCTCACGATAGATTATCAGACTTTCGGAATGCAAGCAGCAACTTGTCGGTAATATCTTGTGTAAAAGAAACCTTTTATTAAAAAGCAAACATGACTCACACGATTATAGTTAAATTGTTGGGGTTCGGGATAACACATTTTTGCGAGTTGTTCAGTAACTGCGATCTTCAATCCGTTTAGAGACTTCTCGAACCTAGACAGTCAATAGTGACGTTTCTCTCAAAAAACCAATTGGATTAGAAAACGAATAAAATGAATGGGCAATAAGAAGGCCATGTTCGTCCACGTGCATGTTTCATCTCTGAAACTGCTGAAGAGTTTCCAGTTAAATTCTTTTTACCGGGTGTGTGATTCGAAATTTATAAACGTATTTTGGATTTAATTTTAGTTTTGTCCTTAACTTATGACCCCTTGGGAGCTGGGATAGCGTAGTCGGTATAGCGACTCGCTACGGGCTGGATGATCCGGGGATCGAATCCCGGTGGGGGCGACATTTTATGCACCCGTCCAGATCGGCCCTGGGGCCCACCCAGCCTCTTATACAATGGGTACCGCGTCTTTCCCGGAGGCAAAGCGACCGGGGCGTGGCGTTGACTACCACCCATCTAGCGCCGAGATTAAAGAAAGAGTAGAGCTACACGTACTCCCCCTCTGGGTCTTAGTGGCCTGTTGTAGGGTGAACTTTACTTTACCTTTACCTTATGACCCCTATTTTTCATGGTACTGAAATCGAGCTCTAAACATTTTGTAATAAGCTTATAGTCTTGCAAAGGATGTTACATTGCATAAAATTTAGAAATTATTCAGATATGCCACAACTTTTATACGGACACTTCTTTATGCAGCATGTACACATTTTTGTACGTACGTAATAAAGTGTAATGCAGTAATGTTTGGTTCTACGATGTGTTATAAAACGCAATGTGACTAGCTTTGTAACAGTATGGCTATATCTGGAATAAATGAAAAAAAGATATGAATGAAATATTAAAATCACGAACTTTCCATTTTGGTACAATGTGAAATCTATCGTAAAACTCTTGTCTTTGATAAGACTTGAAATTCCTTAACTTACTTGGACTGGCGCGTTAAGTTTATAGCTGGATCGCGCGTTTAAGTCTCCGTTCTCTAGCAGTTTTGCAAGTCGATTAGCGTCGCGATGTTTATTCAGACTTAAAGTTGAACGTGACATTTTCTCTTCTTCAGGCAGAGTAGTTGTGATTTTTTCTTCTCGACTGGAGTCTTCCAGTTTCTGTGCAAGTGCCTTAACTACCAAAGTACGGAAGACATCGCTAGTGACGGTGTAAGTGAAACGCGTCTCACTTTACCTTCCTCTTCGACTGAAGAGTGGTGCATGTTTCCTGATTACTTTGTTTAAAGCCGAGTTCTGAACTGCGTGCCACCCAGTAGGTTATGTGATAATTACAGTGTAGATGTGTATTTGGGACGTCTGCAGTTTGAATCTCTGCCGTGCTTCTCCTGTTCTAGCGAAGGATGTGTTGTCTGCCCAGGCCGATGCGGCGATAGTACGTTGGCTATAGATCCTAAGCTACGAAGGGAGACTGAATAGCTGTCATCCGTATCTGTCATCACTAATGTTTTTGATAAATTTCCTCATTATTTTCAAGTGAATGTCGCGATAGATCCTTCAAGAGTATCACGACCCTCTCCCTACTAATTATTACGTGCTCGCCTTTAATAATCACGTTTCCATATAACTCTCGTTCGAAGCTGTATGTAAATCTTATGAATATGACGATGAATTGTGGTGCCTAATGTAATCGTAACAAGATAGGCAAGGCACTTCTAATGTACCATTGCGGCGCTTTCGCGTAACATATGTTGCAGTGTAAACGCAATGTGTGTTTTCCCCACTTACGTCATAAATGGTAAGATTTTCGAGGGGTGGGAGGGGGTGGGACTTTGTGAAGATGAAAAGCTTGTTTCGATTTTCTCTCAAAGTTTGTGTAAAAATTTCTCATTCTGAGAAGAATGCAGAGATATATCATAAATGTACGTTGGTCTTCATGAGAAGTGCCCGTCATTATTGCAAGATTTTAATGAAATTTGAGTTCTTTCGACGGATTTTCGAACAATCCTCTAATACCAAATGTCATGCAAATCCTTTCATTGGGAGACGATTCGCTCCATGGGGAAAGACAGACGAGACGAAGCTACGTGTAATAGGAACTATTCGCAATGTTGCGAACGTACCTAAAAATTGAAAGTATAAAGTAGTGTGAAAAGCGATGTACAAACATGAGTACATTATACGTACGTGATTTGTTATTCACAGAGATAGTGAACATTGCTTGAGTGCGTTGGTTTGTAAATTCTTCTCTGTTCCTTTCTCTTCAACGCTGTTTCAGAAGAGAAGTGGTAGTCCTTCATGGAGGCCACGACCTGAATATTCTACAGATGTATGAGCTGGAACTCTGCACCAGTAGTACATGTTCTCTCGTCTTTGACGTTTTTGGATTTGCAGACCATCTATTTACATTCTGACGCTTGTCATTGAGGTTCTTTTTTATTCCTACGTGATCATCGCATGTCGGCTCCATCGCTTGTAGCGGCAACAACTGAACCAGTCGCGATATGTATAATGCAGTGTTTTTGTGAACCGGCTGCTGCATGAAATTTTCTCTTACGTCCTTCCTGCACAGCAATTACTGATCTTACTATCACACCTCACGGATCTTGTGCTTGCGTCTGTCCGGGTTACATAATATGCAGCTGTTTTAATTCCAAAATTAGTGTGCGTAATGTGTGTATCCTACTTTGGTTTCCAAAGATGGGCCCTGCTGTGCCCTTTCTGCGCACTGACATTTGACCTAAATATTTTTTCGATAATTTTTTATTCACACTCAAGTTTCCCGGTTTGGGGTTTACAGGCGCAACAACGTGAATGTACGTAACACAATGTGTGGACTTTCGGGGTTAAAAATTTTTCAAAATGTAGACCCTCATGCCATGTTTAAAATGTATGTTAATATTATTCTCACGTCTGCGCGTTATGTCCCAAATACTCTCTTCTCCTCACGATTTGCGTGCAATGCTGCTATCTTCCCAAACGTGACCGTCCTTACTCTGCCCCTCTTTATGGCGTTTGCTGAAGATCGCAAATTTTTTAAGCTCCCAGTTTTGCAACTTTTCCAATTTTCTGTTACGTCCTCCCACCTGGACCCAAATACTGTCTTCATGGCCCTGTTCTCAAACACCTTTATTACCTGCTCTTCACTTAATGTATCACCAATCCTTATAAAACAATCATGCTTGTCGCTGTGTATAATTTATAATCGTGCTGATTAATCGCCGTATTTACTGCGACATTCCGTTATCGTGGGCGTGCACTAAGATGCACCGTACGTACGCAGCCATTTTTCACCATTGCCACAACTAGTACGCTCATTTGAAAGAAAGATGGTCCTGCCGTCCATTGTAGGCATGAGATGTATTTGATGGAAGCGCTGAACCTTCTAGTATGCAGTTTATTTGGTGTTTAAGAAGGTCGGTGGAGGAATCATGTCGTGCTATATCTGAACGCATGGATGTTTGTGTGCTTATTGTAGCGTCGAATTATAACATTTAACCCGGTTCTTTTTAATAGGGACCAGCTCGCAAAGAATTAAATAGGTATCTGATGTTGCGTCTTGTATTTCGAAAGATTACATAATCTTTGGATATAAATTACAGAATTATGACAAAACTGTAGGCTACATTTGCTCCAGAAACCTTGTCTAAATGACAGAGAGTCCATGTAATGTATGGCGCTTTTTGTATAACATATGATGTCATGTTTTATCCATGAGGATGGAGGTCGCCTGTGGTTTCTGAACGTGACTGCTTCATGGGGTCACCTTGGCCTATTGCATTGCCTCCACGTGGATAGGCCACAGGAGGTCGTTCCCACAAAGACGCAATGCTTATTGCAGATCTCGCCGTACATATTGGCCTAAGCGTAACACTGCACTTGCGATCGGGAGGTTGTCGGTCCGAATTGTGGGCGACCACTATCTCAACCGACGATTTAAAACTGTCTGGGTCAACAGTGGGATATTATCTTAAAATATTTCGTGTATACAGTGACAGAGTTATTCACAAGACACACAGTGCTGTTAACCGCATTTGAATTTACCGAATGTTAAGGCTCAAATACGGCTGACCTGTGTAAGTGTTCGGTCTGCACTCGTGTTTAGCATTTGTTTCTTCTCTGCAGTATGTGTAGGTAGTCTAATAATGAGAAGTATCGAATGTTAATAAGAAATCGGTGTAACGTAGTCTGTTTAGCTACAAGGCTGCGGGCTGGAGAGCACAGGAACCACGGCTACATTCCGATCACGGGCAAGAAATTTTTCCTTTCTCCGAAGCGTCCACACCAACTCAGGGGCCCACCGACACTTCTGTTTAAAGTGTGTTGAGGCGCTTCCCACGGGCTCAAAGCTGACCATTCACCTCATCTAATGCCGACATTAAAAATGAATGGAGAGGTGCCTCCACTCCCCATTTGCTTTTATAACGTGCATATGGAAAATATTGCCTTTAGCTGAATATTAAAGAAGGAAATGAACGTCAACCTTCACTTTCTTCTCGCCTAATGTGTAAGTGTTGCTGAGTTCATTTCTTGGTGCTATACAAAATGTACGTGTACGTACAAATTACGAGACTGCCACTGAGCGAGCTGGCTCGAGCGGAGACGTTCATGGTTTGTAATTCGGAGAATTTTGGTTCCACCTTCGAGGAGCACCGACTGTCCTGACGATGGGTTTTCGTGGCTTTCCTTGGCCCGTCGAAACAATTGTGAGGATGTAACTTTAAATTTCGCCACCGACGTTTCTTTTCACACACCTTCCAATTCATGATTCACTGACAAAACATATGCAGTATTGCTGACAGGTGTTAAAATAAAACTGCTGCTGCAGTATGTACAAAGTGTCAAAATGTGCCTATATTGTACACATTATTGTTTGCTTTACTGAGTTATGCACCACTGTGGAGAAAGTGAAATCATGCTATGAATTCATTCTTTTTATTTCACCTGGTTTTACAATATGTGGGAAAAACAAATCAATATATGGAAAATTTTGCTTGCTTTACAATCCTAAATAAGAAGAAGGGAATATCTTGCTTTTTATGTCTTATGTATTGCCTGAGCATCTTTACTGCTACAGACTGTGCGAAATGAATCCAGTATTTAAAATTGTGTACAGTCGAACTTCCCCCCCTCGTTTTTCAACATGGTTTAGTGTACAAGTCTTCGCAGCTGTGTGATCTGAAGGGGTTAAGTGGTGTCGATCAAGATGTGCCATAACTGGTCAGTGTGTTAGAACTGGGAATGAAACGGTTCTTTTGAAGTTAGTGCCCATTTCTTTCCTGGAAATTCTGAGATAATTAATGACAAACTTCCTTCAGGATCGTCTCTAACGCTGTCTATACTCGAACTTTTTACCTACAAAATCCATGCCTAGAATTTTGCCACTACTTTGGCCTGCTGGGTCCTCTCATGCATTGTCTCTGAAACTGCTCGATGGTATTTGTGAATTCGCAGTGAATATTTGTGCTAAATGTTGCTGAGATAACGCAATTTTGTCCCGGATTGGTCCAGTATAACACCTAAACTACATGAAAGCTAAATCGCAATTTTACGTTCTTTAAATATGGATAAAATTATAAATGTTGGTACTTTATATGAAACATAATTCTCATTAAGGTCTGCAACATTTTTTCCAAACACGCTACACTGTGAATTGGTGAAACGCAAGGCAAGGCAAGGCAAGGCAAGGCAAGGATTTCATTTCGTATAGTAGCTGTTACACCTTCAAGCATTACAACGTTTCAGGCATTTCTCATCTCCCACGTACGTATTACATGTAGGGTCCCTCTCCTTTTGAGTGCATTAACCTAACAATATCTGAAGAGCACACATTTTGAACCTCATAATTACGCTGTCTTTTAAAAATTAAGGAACTGTATGTCGTGTTTTGGCAGTTCCTGTTCCACATCCACGTACCCAGGAGGCGGTCCGAATCCGACACCATCTAGCGGAGCGGCCATGGAACAACAGCAGACTGTGCATAGCACCAGAGAACTGACCAGGAAACGGAAGTTCTCGTTCAGGTACGAGAGGCGGATCCATACAGCCTCCGTCTACAGCCGAGGTCTGTTACATTTTCTTTGCTGCAAACGGGTTAAATTGCCTTGAAACTGTTCTCATTAACCATAATTGCTTAGTCTGCCCACCTAACTTCAAGGTTCAGGGTCCTTCTCGAAAAGGTACGCAGCTGAGCAGGAAATTCCCTGCTTTTGTAAAACTCAAAGTTTTTTTTTTTGCGTTTCATGCTCCTTCTCCTGAGTTTTATAATGCGCCAGTTTAATCCAATTTACTCAACCACACCTTGTTTATTTGCGATAATTTTAATATTATTCTGTTAACTACTGTAAGGTCTTGTCTTGGTATTTCCCGACCAAAATATTCGTGCACCGCACTAGCCTCATACATGTCCCATCCACATTCTTGACTTCTTCAGCCTAATATTATTAGGCGAATAGTACTGGAGATGATATTGATTATATTGGTTTCTACAGCTTCTTTCCTAGGTCCAAACACTGTCCTCCCTTTTGTATGAAACACGATAATTTACTACTTCTTCAGGATGAGGGATTATTTTCAGAGCAATAGAAAATACACGAATACATTTTTTTGTGTTTGCGTTTTCATCTTTAGTTCTTGGACCGGCATGCTGAAGCCGTACGTGTGGATCCATTTTGGTGTTTATTAACTCGTAAATAATCTTGTTCTTAACGAGGAAAATCCTAACTCCTTGACAGATTAGTAGTCTCTTGGTAGTTGAAAACGCGTCCGATTAGACTACCAGAAATACTTCTACGCCAGAGAAATTGCCGCGTATGTACAGCGCTAACCAAACTCGGCATAGGAAGCGAATATTATGGCTTACTTTCTTTCTCAGAAAGAAAAATGTTAGTCTTACGAGATCGCCATGCTCTTCGTGTTCAGTTCAACTATTGAACCACCTGACTGACTTTCACGAAAGCGGGCTTGAAACTTGCAACACTTGGGACATTTCAACGGCTCACTTTTAGGGCTGATTCTTAAAACAGTTGCGCAAAGTGACTGTTTTTTTTATCGTACCCGTCTGCCCTCCGTCTCTCCGTACGGAACAATTCGACTTCCACAGAACGAATTTTCATGAATGTTATTTTAGAGATGTGTACTGAAATTTGTCCCCATTTTGCAGTGTTGATTAAAATTGGACAAACACAACAGACACTGCATACAGAGATCCGTACATTTATGACTAATATGTTAGCAATACCAGCGTGGTTGCCTTACTTGCTGAGATTCTATTCCATCTATGGCGCTACATCCCCTTCTGGGCCCTGGTCTCTGTCAGAAAATGCCTCCAAGCTTCTCTGTCGTCTTCTCCTCGCCTCCACCCTCGTAATCCTAGGATCTGTGATGTGTTTCTCCAGACGACGTTCGTCCATCTTGTTCTTGGTTATCCCACTGGTCTTTTACTATGAAATTTCCCACTAAGAACATTTTTGGGATCCTGTTACTTCCATTCTTAATACATGTCTCGCCCATTCTAGTCTTCTAATTCTAATGTCCACGATATTTAGATCTTTGTATAAATTATAAATTTCACCATTCCATCTGGGACGCCAGCGTCCTTTATCTTGTGTTGGACCATGAATTCTTCTTGATATTTTCGTTTTAAATGTACATAGCATTTGTTCTGTCATTTGTGTTAGGGTCCAGATTACACTTCCATAACACAGTACTGGTGGTTACTGTGAATACGAACGTTATTTTTTGCTATGGCTGCTCGAAAATTCCACAAGTATTTCGCTCCGCCAACGTTTCCTATCTTATTAATTTCTTGCTTCATGCCGTCGATAATAACAACACTGAGGGGATATAGGGACAGTAGCGACATCACTCTGGCGTCGTGAAATTGTGGCTAGGAATAGACCTTGGCGAAACATAGTATATGATGATAGTCTTTTTTACCAACTTGATGCACAAATTCTTTATTTTAATACATTTATTATACTCCTCTACATGTTTCGAGCACTAATTATGCTCACCTCAGGAGGACAAATGTATTAGTACAGCATTTGGTATCGTCACTCTATTTAGGTGACTGTTCAGTCTGAACAGTCACCTAAATAGAGTGACGATACCAGATGCTGTACTAATACTGAACAGTCACCTAAATAGAGTGACGATACTAGATACTGTACTAATACTGAACAGTCACCTAAATAGAGTGACGATACCAGATGCTGTACTAATACTGAACAGTCACCTAAACAGAGTGACGATACCAGATGCTGTACTAATACTGAACAGTCACCTAAACAGAGTGACGATACCAGATGCTGTACTA
>Ga0123352_10012639_pt1 | contig 13355 bp, 9 predicted proteins | sample TergutLab28metaG_FD_89700 | JGI IMG/M metagenome (GOLD analysis project Ga0123352, IMG submission 89700) | Labiotermes labralis P1 segment gut microbial communities from Petit-Saut dam, French Guiana - Lab288 P1 | ecosystem: Host-associated > Arthropoda: Insects > Digestive system > Gut ... | reverse complement strand
TGTCGGGATCCTATTAGCACCGCCCTTATCGATCTTCGTTCTACAAACACAAGATTCTTTCTACATTCCTGATTTAACCATCGGTTACAGCTGGACATCCGTTATGGTCGCTCTACTAGTGGTTGTCATTTGTACGTTGTCTGCTTTTGGGGCTTCTCGGAAGGCAAGTCGGGGATTACCGGCAAAATTCCTGCGAGGCGATACATTGAAGTCCGGAAAGAAAATCCTACTAGAACGTGCCAATGGCTTCTGGTCACGGATCTCCTTTGGCATGCGCTGGAGCTTGCGAGATGGTCTCAGCCATCCCGTTCGTTTGTTGATGGGCATCGTTGGCGTCAGCGGTAGCATGGTGCTTTTGATGACGGGCTTTGGGATGGCGGATTCGCTAGATGGCTTAATCGTGAATTCTTTTGGGGTCGACATGACGTATACCGCACGTCTTCATATGGATCCAACTCGCACGGTGGTCGACCGGAATGATTTTGATGGTCAGTGGGTACAAACCTTGCAATTTAATACGGTAGACTTAGATGTGGCTGGGAGTATCTTAACCATTTTTGACGACGGTCCGTACGTCAATTTACTTACATCGGCTGGGGAGCCGATGAGGCAAGGTGGCGTCTACGTGACGGAGGGATTCGCCCGCATGTCGGAGTTAGAAATCGGGGATTCAGTGACGATCCGGGTGTCTTTGGATACGGATTTGTACACGTTCGAGGTAGCTGGATTCGTATCGCCCGCCTCTCCGCAAGGCCTTTTTATGACCGCCCAAACCTGGGAAGATGCCGGTGGCACGTTCTGGCCTGGAGACTTGTTAGTTGGAGAAGACTTCGACGTGGATACTTGGGAAGGAGACGTCACCTTGATGGAGGATTCGCGAAGCTCAGCACAGATTTTTGTTGACGGTATGGACGGTGTGGTCATGTTGATCATTGTCATCGGGATCATGTTAGTCGTGGTCATTCTATACAACTTAGGTGCTTTAAATTTCACGGAGAGAATGCGAGATTACGCTACTTTACGGGTACTGGGATTCCACGTCGAGGAATTGCGCCGAATCGCACGTATTGAGAACGTGGTGACGACGGTTGTTGGCTGGGTCATCGGAATCCCGGTGGGGTACTGGTTTTTAGATCGGTACGTGGACACTTTCTCTTCAGACTTCTTGGTGTTTTATCCGGACCTCTATCCGATCAGCTTCGTCTGGGCGACCTTGATTGCTGCCGGATTCTCGTTAACGACCACTTTGTTATTGGGTCGTCGCCTGAAGAAGGTTGAGATGGCGGAGGCGATTAAAGGGATGGAGTAAAAGATGTATCCCAAATGGTGCGAGAATTGATTACAACAGATGAAGGGCTTAAGGGTGTGGAGTAGGGGTGGTGCTCCATTCTCACCGTTTCGTAGAAAAATTTCAGTTGACGGAGCTGAATCCCCGTAATTCGATGAAAATTCGGATATAGCGGGAGGAAAAGTTCCAAAATTGATCGTTTGCTTCCATTATACCCAAAAATTGACCGGTAATGGTCTTTTAGGTATCAAGTAGTACCTTCTAGGAATCCGGATTTCGCCAAAATCGAGATTTACGGATCATTTCTTGACCTTCAAGCACGGGAAAACTCCCTTTCGGGATCCGGATTTTGATAAATCGGCATTTGGTGATATTTTTTCGTCTAAATCTAGCCGATGTATCGGGATTTTCTTAAAATCGACTTTTCCTGATACAGAGCGGATCTTCCTAGGATGGAAAAGGCCTTTTTAGGGACGCATTCTGTCCACAATTAGGATTTCGAGCCGTTAAATCGGAGAAAATGCCATTTTTCAGTCTCTTTTGTATCGGGATTTGATCAAAATTGGCATTTACCGATACAGTATCCCAATACACTAGCTACTTTTTTAAAATGAACTGTTTTTATCCTTGAGAACACGTTATGATGACTAAAATGTCTTAGTAGGGGTGGTCAACCATGAAAAGTTTCAAAAAATCATTGACAGTTCGCCAAATCCATGGTATTCTAATCAACAATTATCAAAAGGACTGGTTTCGATGTTAAAGGTTTTTGTTACTGCAGCAGCTAGCAACTATTACTATAGCTATTATTGATACGGTTTGTATTTATGAGAGGTCATGGATGCAAACGCGCAATGTTTGTATCTATGATGGCTATTTTAGGCGCTGTTTGCGCAAGCTACATAGATGAAAGTAAAGTCTATGTGGCGGCTAACCCTTTTACACAAGGAATCGACAACTTTAAAGTCATCGCTGGATTTTACTTTATACTCATTCTGTTTCAGAATAGGTATAACATCTAGCGGTGACTTTTTCTATTGGATCAGAAATTGAGGAGGAAGAGTAATGGTACATACAGAAAGTAAAGGGAAAATGGTTTATGTCCACATCTTGATTGGATTGTTTCTCATGTTCATTGGGGGACATGTGACCTCACCAATTTATCCATTAACCGAGGTTGGCATGCAAATTTTGGGTGTCTTCTTCGGAGTCGTTTGGCTGTGGTGCTTTGTTGGCTTTCTATGGCCAAGTTTGCTGGCGTTGGTGGCCTTTGGTTTGACAGATTTCGGAAGTTTTGGACAAGTATTGACCATGTCCTTTGGTCATTCGGTTCCGGTGTTATTGTTGTTTTCCATGATTTTATTCGGTTCACCACAGCACGTTGGTGTCACCAAGTACATCACACGCTGGTTTTTAACACGAAAGGTATTTAATGGAAAGCCGATTGTCTTTGCCTTTGTTTTCTTCTTTGCGACCTATGCGTTGTCAGTCGCGGTCAACGTGACGCCGGCCTTGATTTTGATGTGGACGGTCTTGTATGGTGTGCTTGCAGATTTGAATTATGGAAAAGGCGATAAGTTTACTTCGTTGATGGTGGTCGGAACCTTTCTTGGTGCCATTTCAGGCCAAGCTTCTCTCCCATTTTCGGGGTCGACCTTAGCGATTTTAAGCGTCTTTGAAACGGCAGCAGAGATGGCGATGCCGATTCCTCAGTACATGTTGTTAGGTTTTATTTTTACCGTGCTGGTGTTCATCGCTTATTGTGGCATGATGAAGTTGGTTCTTAAATCTGAAGAGTTGACCAACGTTGCTAACGTTAACGCGGAAATGTTTAATTCTAATCCGTTACCACCGATGAGTTTATTGCAAAAGGCTAATTTTTACGGAATGTTAGGCTTCGTGTTTTTGATGTTGCTACCAACGTTTTTACCAGATGATTTCGTGGTGACAGAGTTGCTAGATGGGCTTGGACCAACCGGAGTAGCTATTTTATTGACAGGCCTGATGACATTGATAAAGGTTGAGGGGAAGCCGATTCTAGATTTTGGAGCAGTAGCGAAGGATAGTGTGAGTTGGGATATCTTCGTCATGGTAGCCGCCGCCATGGCCATTGCCAGCGCTTTAACCAATGAGGCAACCGGCGTTGTAGATGGAATGTTAGTTTTATTTGAACCTGTACTGGGTGGTCATTCAGCCATGATGTTTTTCATTGTGATGTTGTTAATTGGGATCTTTGTTACGAGCTTTGCCAGTTCCATGGTGATTGGGATTGCCATGATGCCAGTTTTAGTAGCATTTGGTACAGCAGCAGGCGCCAATTTAGCAGCCGTTGCTGCCACGACCACGTTGTTGATTCATTACTCAATTATTCTACCGTCCGCCTCCGTATTTGCTGCCATGTTATGGAGCAACGAAGAGTGGATATCGCGACGAGAAGTTTTTAAATATGGGGCGATGATTGTGGTCATGGCCGTTGTGATTGCCCTTGTGGTGATCATGCCAGTTTCGATGTGGCTGTTTTAGGTAGGCGGGCAAAATATCGAGAAAGCAGCGACTTAGAAGTTTGTATATATTTAATGTCCGTGGTGGCGTTTCTTAGGAACACAAATTATCTCCAAATCGATTTTTTTAGCGAAATGGAGATATTTTTTCTCTAATTTCGAAGCGAAACTATCGCCAAAATCGAATTTTCACGGAAATGGAGATAATTTAGAGATCACGGACTAGTTTATGTTATAATAGGACTAAATACAGAGAAGTCGGTGACGCTTTATGAAGAAGGTTGAATTATTGGCCCCGGTGGGGCACATGGAGGGGCTAAGAGCAGCGGTGGCAAACGGTGCGGATGCCGTGTACATCGGCGGAACAAAGTTTGGTGCACGTAAGGAGGCCGCGTTTGTTCGCGAGAAGCTGATGGAGGCCATCCAGTTTGCCCATCTGTATGGCGTGCGTGTCTATGTAACGGTAAATACCACGGTTTTTGATGAAGAACTGAATTATTTGATTCGTCACATTCATTTTTTATATGGGAGCGGTGTAGATGCCGTGATCGTGTCAGATCTTGGGGTTGCCAGCATCGTCAAGGAGTTGTATCCTGATTTTGAGATGCATTTTAGTACCCAGATGCACCTCCATAATAGCTCTGCCGCTGGCTTTGCACGCCGGTTTGGAGCAACGCGAATGGTCGCAGCTAGGGAAAATTCGGTGGCAGAAATCCAGGAAATGGTGAAAACTGGAATCGAAGTGGAGGCTTTTGTTCATGGGGCGCTTTGTGTGTGTTATTCGGGGCAGTGTTTGATGAGTAGCATGGCAGGCGGGCGTAGTGGAAATCGAGGAGTATGTGCGCAACCGTGTCGTTTACCACATGAGTTGGTTCGAATGGATTCGTGGGAAGTAGTCGATGAAGCCATTGGAAAATACCAGTTGAGCCCGCGCGATTTGCAGACGGTCGATGACATAGGCATCCTCATCGATGCAGGTGTATCCTCTTTTAAAATTGAAGGGCGTCTAAAATCAGCGGAGTACGTAGCAGTAGCCGTGCAAGCCTACCGGCACGCCATTGACCTACATTTAGAAGGAAAGAAGGACCAAATACCAAAGCAAATGCACGATGATTTAAGCCAGGTGTTTAGTCGCGACTTTACACGGGGATTTTTGCTTGGTGAAAGTGGACGCCATTGGATTGGACCAGAACGACCTGGACATCGTGGCATCTTAATCGGAAGAGTAATCGCAGCGAAAAACTCCCGAGCTACTATTAAGTTAACGAGAGACCTTCACCTACAAGATGGACTTCGTTTCATCGGACTAGACGGGGACGAGGTTGGTATGATTGCTCAGAAAATGTTTGTCAATAAAGACGATGTGACAATCGCACCTCCTGGTGTTGTCGACATGCTCTGTCCGTTCCAGCCACAAGTTGGAATGAAGGTTTATAAAACCACATCCGTGGAATTAGCGAAGCGAATGAACGACGTCCCGCTACCAAAGGTATCGATTTCTGGAGAAGCTCGACTCATGGTCGGAGCACCTGTTGAGCTTTCTGTCTGGGACAATGACGATCACATGGTGACCGTTAGAAGTGAGGATTTAGTGGAGTTGGCAGAAGGAGCTGGTCTTTCTGAGGAACGCCTACGTCAACAACTTGGTAAAACTGGAGGCACACCTTTTGCATTTGAAGCGTTGACGGTCCAGATCGACACGCCGGTGACCATCTCGATTTCGACGATCAATGGATTACGCCGAGAGGCTTTGGAGGCGCTAGTGAACCTACGTCAGAAAAAATATCCGGATCGGAAGCAATTAGAAATAGGCATCTCTCAACCTAAGCGGTGTGAAAAGAATCCCCCTAAAAAATTAACAGTCAGTGTTCGAACCTTGAAACAGCTGAGGTCTGTCTGTACCTCAAGCACTGACATCGAAGCCGTTTATTACAAAGACATGTCAACTTTATCAGAGGCGTTGGAGTTGGCTCAAAATCATAAAATACCTTTGATTCCACAAATTTCCCGGGTGATGGACGATGACCAAATTAAGAGCGTCATCAAAAAGTTAAAGGAGCTAAACATTAAAGTGGTCATGATTGGAGAGTATGGCATGCTGGAAGCTCTACAAGATACCGGCATATCCGCTATAACCGATCATTCTTTCCTTACCAACAATGTCCAACACGTAGAAGCACTCCGTCAATTCAGGGTCGCTGGTTGTACAGCTTCCTATGAAAACCCTAGTCAACATTTGGAATTTCTAGTAAAAAATTCACCATTGCCGTTTGAGGTCATTGTTTTTGGGCGGATTCCGTTAATGATTACGAAGCATTGTCCTGTGAAGGCGGTACATGAATCTGGTGACGGTCCCTGTCACGGACGCTACTGTCACAAAGAGGCATTCGGATTACGTAACCGGAAAGGGCACATGCTACCTTTGATTCGGGAAAGACGTTGCAATATGGAGGTTTACTCTTACGAACATTTGATCTTGCTTACCCAGTTGCATAGGATGTCATGGCGCGGTGTGTCTAGCTTCCGGTTGGAATTTAGCAACGAAACAGATGCTGAAATCCGAAAAGCCCTTGATGTGTTTTCTTTTGGGCTAGCAACGGGTAAGCAAGATAAGCAGTGGATGGCCACCTACATCAAAGTAGACCGACGTACAAAGGGTCGCTACAGCAAAGGGATAGAGTAAAAAGAATTTTTCCTCATAATTGTTCGACAATCGTCCATATTAAGAGAGCAACGTCAATTTTGAGGAGGTAAGAGCATGAACAATAAAAAGGAACCGTGTCCAATGTGTCAAGCGAACCATTCAAAAAAGCAACATCAAGAGCCGTGGATGGGAAATCCAGATGACCACGAGCCGACGAGGAAAGTTGAAAAGCATAACCTCAACCCTTAAAACGAGTCGATTAATACTAATCCTCGCTTAAAAACATAGATAGATGTGTAAGTTGTTTTTCTGCTCAACAAGGCAGCGAAATCGAGGTTTGCCCGAAAGGCAAATGAGATTAAGCTAACGATGTTGAGTGGGAAAACAAGCACAAAGATACATGTTTTTAAGCGAGAATTAGTATAAAGTTAGATCGTAGCGTCCTGCCTGATTCAGAGGGACGCTACTTTTTTCTTGGAGACTTCACCCAAAAGTGATATACTGGTCCTTATAAATATCGGAATGAGGAGTTGGTGTATATGTGTACAGGTATGAATACCATCGAGGAAAAGCGAAATTTTATGAAATGTCCAACGTTTGGGAAAAGTATGGACGAGAGCGATCAAGCGAAAGGTGTGATCCATCCTAGCTATGAGCGTGAGTTTACGGGAGAGTTTGTCGAATTGCCTACGTTTGAAGAAGCAGTGGTGACCTCTTCTTACCAAGATCTGTTAGATGAACGACGTAGCGAGCGGGTGTTTACCAATCAAGCGATGACCCGCGAGCAATTAGCTTTCTTGTTATGGAGCGCTGGTGGTATCCAGTGTCATCGTGGGAAAGGGAACATTGCCACCTTCCGTCCGGTACCAAGTGGCGGTGCTCGCCATCCATTTGAATTTTTTATGGCTGTTAAAAATGTGGAAGGTCTAGAACCTGGACTATATCGCTACGATCCAACAAAGCACATTGGCGAGAAAAAAGTGACAATTGAGCGCCTCGCCCCACTGTTCGACGACTACGAGAGCAAGATGAGCGCCATGTTAGCTGGACAAAAATGGGCAACGAAAGCCCCCATCGTTGTTTTTGTGAGCTGTATCCCTTATCGTGCGGAATGGCGCTACAACGATGCCGCCCAACGTGTGATGCTCATTGATTTGGGGCATGTAGGCCAAAACCTCATGCTAAGTGCAACCGCTATGGGACTAGGGAGTTGCTGCATTGCTGCCTTTAATCAGGAACTGTGTGACGAAGTCTTCTCCTTTGATGGTGTGGACGAATATACGGTTTACGCGTTGCCAGTCGGAACGCCGAAAAAGAAAGATTAGAAGGTGAAAATGTGTCTTGTATAAATTGTTCCTGTCCCTCCGTTAATTGTAAATTCCATGGAGATTGCTATCCGTGCATCATGAAACATAAAAGTAAGGATGGCCTTCCCTTTTGCCTATTTGAAGACAGCGATGGCGACAAAAGCTTAGAACACTTCTACCGTAAATTAAAAGAACGTTTCGAGTAAAGATTTTTTAAATATGACACCCAGTTGTCATATTTTTTTGTTATAATGGTACTTAACCACTACAAAAAGGAGGCTCGCTATGCAAGCCAATCGATTATTCGAAATTCTCTACCTTCTACTCAATAAAAAACGCGTCACTGCCAAAGAGCTGGCTGAACGTTTTGAAGTTTCCACTCGAACCATTTACCGGGACATTGATACGATCAGCTCGGCTGGCATTCCCATTTATACCGAAAAAGGTCGCGACGGAGGCATTTCTCTCCTTCCCGATTTCACCCTCTCCAAATCTATTCTCAACGAAAAAGAGCAACAAGAAATCCTTGCTGCTCTCCTTGGTCTCACCAAAATCCATGCGACCGAAACCGATGCTGTCCTACAAAAACTATCTGCTGTCTTCAACAAATCTGCCACCGACTGGTTAGAAGTCGACTTCTCCAACTGGGATTTCAATAACGAGGACCTTTTCGAAAACCTTAAACATGCGATTCTCAACCAGCAGATCATCGAGTTTGAATACTTTAGCTCTTACAGTGAGCGTTCCTACCGTCAAGTCGAACCGATTCAACTGTGGTTTAAATCCAAAGCATGGTACCTAAAAGCCTTTTGCTTGACTCGTCAGAGTATGCGGCTGTTCAAACTAACACGTATGAAAAATGTAAGCAGAACCGAGACGAAATTTGAAAACCGAGGGGTGGATCACCTCATTTCGGAAGAACAGCCCTCAGAAGAAAAAATCAAAAACATCCGATTGGTACTAAAAATAGCACCGGAATTAGGCTTCCGAGTATTAGACGACTTTAGCCTCGACGAATTCGAGGAACAAGAAGACGGTAGCTTCCTTATTTCTGTCATCTGGCCGGAAGGGAATTGGCTTTACTACACGATCCTCTCTTATGGTGAGCACGCCCAGATTATCGAGCCAGAACATGTCCGCAACATCGTCAAAGAAAAAGCGAAGAAAATTTGGGAACAACCCTAACAGCCACATTTCCAAAAAATAAAAAAATGTGACGTAAAAGGAGCATCTTATGATAGGATGCTCCTTTCTACTGAAAAAGTCCTAGGCAATTGCGAAAAGGCGAAACTATCTCCAAAACAGTGATTTTGCGGATTTGGCGACATTATGAAGAGCTTTTCGAGTGAAAACTATCGCCAAAACGGTGATTTTACGTGTTTGGCGACATTATGAAGAGCTTTTCGAGTGAAAACTATCGCCAAAACGGTAGTTTTGCGTGTTTGGCGATATTACGAAGAGCTTTTTGCAATTGCCTAGAAAAGGTCCGTTGTCGTTATAGTGGGAAAACAGCAAAATGATCTGTTTGGTATGACATTTCATGACATCTAGGGTGGTTTTTACACATTTCTGTTAGATGTTAGGGGTTGTTGTGTAATTTTTACACATTTCTGTGAAATTTCGGGGGTGTTTGTGTAAATTCATCTTCCTGACAAATGAAGATCACATAACTTTCACCTAAGTAACCGAAAACTCCCTAGATCATGCATAATAAGACTGTTATAGGGAGTTTGCCTCCCCATTGACCCTTATTTTTAGGTAGATGTAGGGAGGTAAGCTCCCTATTAACCACTCATATAGCTTAAAGTAGGGAGCTAACACTTCACTTTTTCGCAGATGAACGGACTAAATTGATGATTTTTATCTATTTTGGTCTGTTTCAAGGCACTTTTTTAACCTTTTTACTCGCTTTTCCTACCAAAATCAGATCAAAACAACTAATTTTAGTCGATTTGATCTGGTTTTGGTCTAATTTGTCACGAAACAGAAGACTAAATCTACTATTTTTCATGCGTTTAGTCTGTTTTACTAGATCACCGAGAGTGCCTTTCTTATTTATAATCGCTTGAAGCGTAAGAAGCAGACATTATACGAAAGCTAGAATACAAATCAAAAAGGTGCACTAATATGGTACTCCTTTTACGATGCCAAGCTTTGAATGGTCTCAGCTGGTAAGCCTGAAAATTTTATAATGTCGTCTAAGGGCGCCTTGGAGTTTAACATGATTTTTGCCATTTCCACCGCTTTGTCATAGGCTCCGCGCTCAATCCCTTGTTCGATTCCTTGTTCGATAGCCTCTGCACGAAGATCATCTAAGTACTCGTCATAGGATCTTGCTAATGCAATTCTTAAACCATTCATACTTAACACCGCCTGTCTATTTTTTCGTAAAAATTCTACCATGGCTCCTTAAGAAACTAAACTTTGGACAACATCTAAAGGTAAATTTGAAGCCCGTGCTACATCATCGACTGTGTTGCCTAATGCTAAAAATCGCTTTGCCAGCTCCATCGTTGCTTCAACTTTTCCAAGCTCCTTTCCTTCTGCGCGACCTTTTTCAATGTAATCAATTTTAGCATCCCTATGTCTCATATAATCGCTCCTCCATTTAGCACTATTTTTAACTTTCTGAACTTCTTTGTCTAGTTGCCTAATAAATAAATCATCTGTGGCTCCATCCTCAATATAATCAAACAAAGCTTGAAGCTCCTTGCTAATTTTACCTTTTGTTCCCTTGGTATTAAAGAAGAGGATATAGGTGCCATCTTCTAGCTTTAAATCAGCTACCTCTTCACAAGTATTTCTAAAAGTATAACGCCGCTGTCCACGCTTAAACACATCTTCTTTACAAATGAAGATCACATAACTTTCACCTAAATTCCGATAGCTTCGTCCCTTTTCAAGGGTCTCCATGTCAATCATAGATCGGTTATATCGAATACGTTTTTCAAGTTCTCCCGTATCTTGACCTTGCATCTCAATGTTATAGGCAACATCTGCTTCGCTTTCTACGTAAACGTCTAGTCGAACACTTTTTGATAATAAGCCTTGATCCATTGTCTTTTCAACTTCTAGGTAGCTAAAGTCTGACACCGTGTGACCTAGTAATCGTTCTAGAACGCCTTTACAAATTTGTTTATTCTTCATAACAGTGGCGAATAAATAAGCATTCGTAAAATTCAGAGAATCCCAATCAATGGCTATCCGTCGTTCTTCGTAAGATTTTTGCGGTGCAATTTTTTTCATTTTTTAAACCTCTCTTTGCAATAAAAGTAGAGATTCCCCAAACTCCCTCACCTTTATATACGCAAAAAAATTCAAAAACCCTGCTGAATTTTGAAACTTTTTAAATGAAAACGCTAGTCATTTCAGATTTGTAGAATTTTAGATACATTCAGTGTATCAGATCTCCTGATAAAATTCAATAAAAAATTGCATCTCGATGGCTCGAAAGGCAATTTTTTGTGAAATGTTGGGGGTGGCCGTGTGTTTTTTACACATTTCTATGAAATATCGAGGGTTGTTGTGTAAATTCATCTTCTTTACAAATGAAGATCACATAACTTTCACCTAAGTAATCGAAAGCTCCCTAGATCATGCATAATAAGCCTGTTATAGGGCGTTTGCCTCCCCATTGACCCTTATTTTTAGGTAGATGTAGGGAGGTAAGCTCCCTATTAACCACTCATATAGCTAAAAATGGGGAGCTAACACTTCGTTTTTTGATAAAAACGCCAGTCAATTTAGATTTGTAGAATTTTAGATACAACTAGTGTATCAGGTGTTAGACCAAAGCTCAACAAAAAATTGCACTTCGATGGCTCGAAATGCAATTTTTTTATTTAACTACTTTCTTCCATGTGTTGCAAGAAGAGTTTTTTAGCTAAAGTGTGAAGGCTCGTTGCGCCATGGACTTCGGGATCAAGTTCTTTCGCTAACTCGCTCTGGGCTAAGTTAAGTTCAAAGGTAAGCCGTAACACTTTAGACTTAGCTTTTTTCTTCGCACGTTTAGCGTACTCCGTTTGACGGTATTGTTTTTTAGGCATGGGCAAACCTCCTATTTAGAGGGATTTAGTCTTTTTTGTTTTTCTTTTTAACTAATCCTAATCCGGCAAACGTTAGACCCAATCCACTTAGCAATGCTGATCCAGTAATGGCTCCCGTTTGAGGTAGCCTTCCACCTGGCCTAGTTGGCCCAGTCGGATCCGTAGGTTCTTCGTCGTTACAGTCGCCGTTTGGATCCCTTGGATCGCAGTCTTCTTCTTTCGGTGGTCGTATGACAATGATTGGACCAACAGGCCCGTCGCCTATTTCGTACGTCCAGTCGTCATCGTACAAGCAGACAATCACTTCGTCCGGTGTAACACCCGGTGGGAAGGTAATGACAACCTCATCGTCTGGGAGATAACCAACCGCAGGAGGGGTGATGAGGATGACCCAACGCCCTGTTTCGTCGCGGACAAACTCATACGTCCAACCTGGCGAAGCGGTAATCTCCATGTCCCCAGGATTAACACCAGGAGGCAAGATCACCATCGTTTGACCCTCTTCACAAATCCACGGATTTGGCTCCGTTGGCGTCGTCGTTGGAGGGACCGTTTCCACTGGCACCGTTGTTGCTGGCTCCGATGGCGTTGTCGTCTCTGGGACAGTGGTTTCCGGCACTGTTGTTACCGGCTCAGACGGATCCGTTGGAATCGTAGTCGCTGGAACCGTCGTAGGTTCAGGTGCTGTGGTTGGCTCCGATGGATCTGTCGATGGAACCGTTGTTGGCTCTGGCGCCGTTGTCGGTTCGGACGGATCCGTTGGTGGAACCGTCGTTGGTTCTGGTTCCGTTGGAGCGGTTGTTGGCTCTGGATCTTCTTCAACCGTAATTAGAGCGTCGTCCTCCGTGATCACATCGCGGTTTCCTGTTTCCTCATCTTCCGGTCCAAATAAGTACGCCGTATTCGGAATTTCATCGTCGCTATTTCCAGCTAGGACAATTACATCAAAGGTAATGCGGTAGACTCCATTGGCTGATAAAACTGGTAAGTAGACGCGTAATTCACCGGTTACCTCATTAAAGGTATAATCTTCTGGCGAAACCGCAGGAACATCGTTGATTCTAACCGATCCTGGTACGAACTCTACCAAGCTTAAGTTCAACGTATCCACAACCACAAAATCTTCCAAAGCTACATCGTTTGGATTAACAACTGTGATGCGGTAGCGAGCGGTTTCTCCCACTTCTGCTTCAACTACATCACCGAATTCACAAATGTCTCCTTCAAGTGCAATTACTTGGAATACAAATTCTACCAAACTTTCAACTTCTTCAAGAATACATACTTGCTTTTCCAGCGTTGGATCTACCAATGGATCCGTTGGCGGAACCGTTGTTGGTTCTGGCGCTGTCGTCGGTTCGGACGGATCGGTTGGCGTCGTCGTTGGTTCAGGTGCCGTTGTTGGTTCCGACGGATCCGTTGGAATCGTCGTTGCTGGAACTGTCGTTGGCTCTGGCGCTGTTGTCGGCTCTGATGGATCTGTCGGTGGAACCGTGGTCGGTTCAGGTGCCGTTGTTGGTTCCGATGGATCCGTTGGCGTTGTGGTTGGCGCTGTCGTCGGTTGCTCTT
>Ga0123352_10012638_pt1 | contig 13355 bp, 7 predicted proteins | sample TergutLab28metaG_FD_89700 | JGI IMG/M metagenome (GOLD analysis project Ga0123352, IMG submission 89700) | Labiotermes labralis P1 segment gut microbial communities from Petit-Saut dam, French Guiana - Lab288 P1 | ecosystem: Host-associated > Arthropoda: Insects > Digestive system > Gut ... | reverse complement strand
AATACTCCTGGTACTCATTTCTGTTAGAGGCTGAGTCGACCCCAGGGCCATAGTGCGATCGGAAGGATTTTTATGTCAATGAAAAATCCACTGGCACCAGCTGGGATCGAACCAGCGACCTTCCGATTTGTAGCACAGTACCTTAACCACTGTGCTACCGCGGTCCCCCATTTGTTGAATATACCGTCCGTTATCGTACAACAACATCTGACTACTTCCCTTTGCCAGTATCCTTTCCACAGTCCATGTGCGACACCTCAGTGGGCAAAGTGACAGGATAGCGCACACCACTCAAACATCTTGTGCGACTAATATTGAGAAAGCCTTACCTTCCAGCACAGACAGCTATTCAAGGTACTACATAGTCCCTGTTGCGAAGTAAGTACATTATAAGTATTTTGTCCTTGTTTACGTAACAGTAAAAGTTAAAAAAAATTTAATAACATTTTCATTGTTTCACAGACCCCAGCAAAGGCTGGTACACGGGCAAGGAAATGCTTAATGCAGAAAACGGACTGTGTTCTCACACTGACATACAATTCTTCAGCACATAGGATTGCCTGGATCTTGGAAACGGAATCTGTAGCGTGCAGTTTGCGTAAAACTTTTTAAGCTGCCTACCCACTTTATTTAATAATAATATTTCTGTTTTTAATATAAAAGGTTTGTTTCACCTACCTTATAATTTTTTAACAGTTTTACCACGTTTATGTCAGGGGAATGAGACGTCTTCCCATTTTTACATTAAGTCGGTTGTATGGATTTTCATTCATTCTGAATGATGCATGGTCTGATGATGGCCTAAATAGAAAACCGAAAGCGTTAACTATTGTAAATTGTTGCTGGTGTTGTTGCATGACAGTGTATTCAATAAATATGTAGATTGACTTGCACAACGGGAATGCATCACTTAAAATTAACCAGCACTTCATAAGTACGGCGGTTTTTTCCCTTTTAAAGAATTAGTCTGTAAAATATGGATGGCTATCTTGTGCTCTATAGGCTGTAGCAGTAACTAAGTAACACCATATATTAGGGTTCTCCTTGGAAGGCCGTTAGTCTCTTTGCTAATCAAAACTTTCTCCGCCCTTAACTACATCTTAATGTACAATTCCGTAATTTCAAAAATCAACTTTTATTGGAACCCTTATCTTCATTTCTTTAAGGTAAATTATCGTAGTATAATATGTATGAGTACTGGAGATCTTATGGTGGTGAACATGAAGAATGTTATCTTCTGGGATATTTCGTCGTGGTTTCTGACATCTATTAACATAGGTGTATCCTGCCGTGAAGAGGAAACAGTAATCTCCTGCAAAACGTTACTTTCCAGTACACAGTAGTCATGTTTTCAAAATTTCCACATTTTGTGTACACCTCATTTTTCCGACCGAAACTGTATCAACCTATATATTCCTCATCTGTCCCAGGAAGTCGCACTTCCCCTCTTCTCATTCTCCTTGAGTCGGTCATCCTATTTCATTTGGTGGCAGTACAAATAATAAAGTCATTTATTAGTGAATATTCTCTGAAATTCTGTTACATCTTTTATGTTTATCCTAATCCCTTCTATGCATCCAGTTCTCTCAGCAAGTGTGATATTATTTTCCGGTCACAGGGAGCTTATTCTCGTACTTCTCACGTTCAATTAGACCATAGTGCCCAAGCAAGCTTTCACACGATAAGTGTAGATTTCTGTTTCCACGCGGTAAACCGGTCGGAGCATGAAGCTACTGATTACCTATATCTAGATTTGAGGTCTTCTTGTTGCGGTTCTTTATTGAAGACAAAACCAAGTCATTCGTTTTTCTTCTCCTGTACAGAATACTGTAGAACTAGAACAGAGGACAGGGGAAGGCGTAGCTTAAATATTTGCTCAAGGCGAGTAACTCTAGTACGTATATTGACGTTCGTGTCTCGTCTTTTGTATTGACAACACGCAGTCATGTATGTGGAAGATGGCGCTGCCAATATTCAGTGTCAAAAAGGAAGAGCATAACACCTATAGTTGGAATTCACAGTAGCATGAGTTTTAGTTCTGAACGGCAGAGACGGTGTTGTTCCTGGACAAACACAAGAAATAATAAGGATATTTCGATCTACCAAAATTACAAGCTACTCAGCAAATATTCTGCTCTAAAACAGGACTGGATTATTGTAGGCTGCTTTCATTTTGGAGTTCTTACACATATCCAACATGCATTATTTGCGGTTCCGTAGGTCTGAGTGGGTTTGGATGTCACAGTTATGTTGGAAGGACCTCTGTACCACATTATGGAGGTCCTGAGTTGAAATCTGTTCTGAATACTGATTACCCTGCATTTCCACTGATGCACTCAGTTATTTCTAGACAGCTGATGACATGCAACTTTCCGAAGTTCATCACCGCTATGTTCTTAGCATTTTAAATCGTAATTTACAGTATCTCTCTAATAAGTCGCTATGAAAGCCATCCTTCGGATGGAAGATCATTGGGACGTGACCCAAGAGACAGTTATCCGTATAAAACTGCAAGTGAAACCTCTCATGCCAATATTTTTAAACGGCATTACCACTGCTGTCTGTATACTACAAAGAGTTTTTGAGCAGTTACCCAGCAGGTATTCCGGTCTAGCGAATGATAGTATTATTTCGATGATAGTACGGTATAGAAAGAATTGAGTACAAAGTACACGCTTTGTTGTGATTTATATTGTGTACTTCTTAAGGCTGGAATTTCTATCAATATTTGAATTTCTCTTAACGATGGTGCTGAAGATTCAGGTGTTCGGTTGTTACGCGGTCCGGTTTAATGAGTAGTTCTCGAATTTTGGAAGGATCTCAGTAACGTCGAAACGTCGGGAAGTACTCACGCAATAATACAGCATCTCATCTCAGAAGACTTTAAACTAACAAAATTACTTATTTGTAATAGAGACAAATCTAAGACTTTTTGTGAGCTGTGTTTTGAGTCCGACCTACGCACGCAACAGAATGCAAAGAATTTAACTTACCCCCATAGGACAGTGTCTTCCGCAGTAAAGCGAAATTTGTTTATTAAATTTGTATACATACCCTTTCCCCAATTAATATTACTTATTTTGTAACATTGTGGGCCGGGTAGCTCAGTCGGTGAAGCGACTGACTACGGGCTGGACGATCCGAGATCGAATCCCGGTGGGGTCGAGATTTTCCGGCCTTCCAGACCTGCCCTGGGGCCCACCCAGCCTCCTGTAAAACAGGTACCGTTTCTTTACCGGGCGTAAAGTGCGGTCGGGATGTGCTGCTGACCATTTACCCCCGTCTAGTGCCGCGGTCATGGAAGACTAGAGCTATATCTCTACCCACCCTCTGGGCCACACCAGGCCTGTAACGGGATCACTTTACCTTTAACTTTTTACTTTGTAACATTATCTTTGACTACAGTTTCCTCAGAACTGTAAGACAAAGTAAAAAAGAAAAAGAATGATTCTGTGGCGCTTAACCACCAATGATCAGCTTCGTGGCTTTCTTTGTCAGTTCAACCTCCTTTTGTTGGGCGACCTGAAATGTTGTATGGTTTGAAGGCTGAAATTCTCCTTCATTAACACAACTCCCTATCGCCCAGACAACCTCCATCCTTTCTCCACAAATATGGACAACAGACTGGAATTTCCCGTGGTGTAAACTAACCCCCTAATCGTTGACAGAGTTATGCGCCTACTTTCCAACTCGACCGCCTCTGTTTACACTCTGAACTGTACTTTTGCACGTGTGAGAGTGCACAGTTCAATTATCATAGTGTCAAGTTGTTTCCGTAAGTTGGCCATTTGTGTAAGCTGGACGGCTTTGAATGGATCCAAAGATGACCAGCATAGACGGGTTTCACTCTGTCTGTAATAATATCAGTATATTTCATCACTGTTACTTTTTTTATTCGGCTGAATATGTAACTGTTGTGAGAACATTCCTGCGATATTGATGTTTTCTTTGAAGATGGCTGTTAATCCGAAATACGCTGGACTGTAAACAAATATTTCAAGAAAAGAGCGTATCTCCTTCTTTATATTACAACTTATTACCTCTATTTCAAAGAACGTTTAAAGTAAGACGGAAAGTACCGGTACAAGTGCACGATCTTTACATCATATTCCCGTTGAATTACAGCAATTTCTCTAATCAGAGTTGTGATGTCATGTTATTGCACGTTTAACATGCGGCGCCCTATTTGGCCCGCGGTCTGCATGCCCTAAAAATTGTGCTAGACTGTCCACTGCCCGCAAGTGAACTGGGACTCAAAATGTGCAGAGAGCTTTTTCATCGTCACTGTAGAATAATGGATTACACTAAGTCAAGCAAAGCATTAGATGCCGCATAGAATCCAACATGAAGGATTCTAATGGAGAAGGATGGACATTGCTGAACTTTTAAACGTGGACCTTCCATTATCACGTAGAAACAATATTCCTTAAGTTGTATTTCCCTAGAGTGCCAAGAGTTGCACTTGATATTTACTAATGGCAAGTGTATATTTTGACGAGAAGGGTCCTAATTTACCCACACACTTATAACACAGTATGTTTTTTTTTTAATTATGAGGCTTATTCTTATCATGGATAATTGAGTGTAGATTGGTTCGTGGCTACAAAGCGACAAATGGAGACAACGTACTGCTGCCAGCCATGAGAAGTGTGTATGGGTCCCTTGCACAATACAAATACGTTTATGGACACTAGCGGAGAAAGAAAGGTGGGTACTTAGACCATGGTCGAAACACACAGACAGCTACTAAATAGGAACTGCAGATGTTGGAGCTCGAGAACTCACAAAAATGTTTGCGTCTAAAAATGTGATAATGGTTTAGTCTATGAATTTCAGTTATAGTCGCATTGTCTATTGTTTGTAGTGTACTTCGCAAACACAAACATCATGCCCTATGTTTACTGCAGTTTCGTAAGGAAAGTTTTAAATAAGCAGTCAGAAAAAGTAAAATATCATATTTTCAAAACCCCTACTGTCGAAATCTTATAAGTCTCTTTGGACATTCTTCTGAGCTTACAGAAAAGAAGATTATTGTGTTTTGATTCGAGTGAACGCGACGGAGCGTCTGGAATTTCCGAATGGTGAATGTACCTCTTTCAGTTTGGTCTTATCAGCACCACTCTTGCTCCTCGGTAATAGCTGGGTACTCTCTAACTTGACGCTGGTGTATCAACGGCCTAGCCCCTGGTGCGATTCATGACCAGATCTTTGTAAAATTGATTAAAATTGCTCAGCTGTGCCGCTTCCAGAAGGGGGTAGTGGGCAGAGAAGGGAAGGCCCTGGGGGTGCATGGGGAGTGCGAGACGGTACCTGGGACAAGAGGGCCGGGAGGAATAGTTTCACTGTGTGAAGAATGAAAGTGTATACTGTTCGCTACACATGTCAGTTCAGCTCCAACCTCACAGAGAACGTAACGTGCTTCTGTCTCTACAGCGAATATTTCCACATCACACTCAATGCTTGTATTCATTTTGAAAACTGCTGTGGATAGCGTGAAAGCTCTCATATGACTTTAGGAGTGAGAAAAATGTAGTTTAATGACGCTGGAGTCGTAACTTTATTAGCGTCGAGTGAATCTGGTAGGAGAGACCTCATGTAGTATAGGAAGGGAGGTGGTAACAGGATTTTTTTGATGACTCTTCTTTGGCTATTCAGTTTGTGCTGCTTGTGAATGATAGATTTGAAGATATATTAGGGGAAGCAGTTTTGGCTTATATATTAGATACTTTCCTGGTATTTCTCGAAGAAAGAAAGCAGCAGGATGTAAGTTTGCCAGCAATAATTCGATTATGGAGTCACAAGGATATTGTCTTCGCTTTTCATTGCGACAAGTCACTTATTTCCGAAACTAATATTTCCTCGCCTAATACTTTAGTTTATTAAAGGATACTTCGAAATGTCGAAACATTTGTCATTTGGTTACACGCGGTATGTTTGTCAGACGACACTTCGCAAACTGAAATGTGTTACGTCACATCGGGACTAGAATTCGGTATCGCTGCTTCATTAGCCAGTAGCACAAGGGCTGTATATTACACAGTATGAATTACTTGTCCTGTTTTGAAGTCTCTAAAGGCTTCAAAAGCTAGCTTAATAAGGTTTTCGCTATACAAGTCGAACAGAATGGGCGATAAACAGCACCCTTATCCAACTTATCGTCCATTCTTCACACGTCTTGCCTCCCCCTGGTGCGGTTTTATTTTAACACTCTGATTCATGCACAGTTTTCTGTCAATCTTCTTTCATGCCAATCGGTACCATTTTCCTTTAGGATCTGGATTAATTTGGTCCAGTTTAGACGGTCAAGTGCCTTCTGCCATTCTATGAAGCACGCACACAGTTCCTTGTTTTCGTTTTTATTTTATTCTTAGCATTCCCATTGCATCCCCATTTCCTTTTCCTCTTCTAAATCAGAGCTGATCTTCTCCAAGTACATCCTCGATTTTCCTTCTCTTAAGTATCCTGGCCACAATGTGTGCTGTACGTGCGATGGTCGCTGGATTTTCCTTCTTTTGGCTTCTTCTTTAAGGCAGTCTTTGTAATTTCATTGAAATTCAAGGACCATTTCCCAGTTTCGTATTTTTTGTTGATCAGTTGTGTCATTATTTTGAGACCATCTTTTCCCAACAATTTTAGTACTTACCCAGGTATATCATAATCTCCATTATCCATCATCCCCTTGATAGCTTTTCCCACTTCATTTCGCAAAATACAAGGGCCTTTCTCGTCTACAATGACTTCGTCTGCAGGTTTGACTCTTCTGGTCGATCGTAGGGGTCTGTAATATAATTCTCCCAATTTTTCAGTACTTGTGTCTTATCTAATGTTATATTCCCCTTATAGTCTTCAATGACACTGTGTTGAATTCCAAGGTTTTCTTTCCAACCTATTTCCTTCTTCTTCGTATACCTTCAATAAAAACGTCCCACTCTTTGAAATTCCATTATCTCGTCCTCTTGGCCTTGTCTGTGCCTCTTTTCATTTCGTTTCTTAGTCTTCAGTAGGTCTTCATTCCTTTTTCTTTGTTTACATTCTTCCATTGCCTTCGTTCATTCACTTTATTGATCATTTCCTGTGTAATCCATGGCTTTCTTGATTTCCTCTCTACTTTCCCAATCCAATCACCCATAGTATTTGGTACACTTTTGTTTATATTATTCCTCTGCACTTCCACGTTCCCACTTTCACATTATGTTGCACTAAGTTTTTCGTCTCGACTATTTTGCACTTTCTGTCGTACAACATATAACTTCTCCAGATCCTTTGGTTGTTTGCCTTTTTGGAGCTTTTTGATTTTCTTCAATCGTGTGCGGATCTTCGCAACCAGCAAGTTGTGTTCGGAGTCAGTATCTGCTCCAGGCATTGTCTTCACATCCTTCGTACTCTTTCTGAATCGATGCTTCACAAGTTTGTAGTTCAGCTGGTGTCGACTTCGATCTTCTGGTTCTTTCCAGGTTTACAATGTTCTCGTAGGTTTCTTAAACCATGTGCTGGTGATGACAAGTCCAATCCTTTCATAAAAGTCGATAGACATTTGACCTATCTTATTTCTTCTTCCAAGTCCATGTCGTTTCGGTATGATTTATCTCCAACCACACTCTTCCACTCTCCCATTATGATGTTGTTTGTCTCATCTTTTCCATCCTCTTCAAGAATTTCTTCGATTATATTCTACAATTCTTCCACTTCATCATCTTCATACTCCGATATTGGCATGTACACTCGCACTGAGAGTATAATAACCGGTTCTGCCTTTATTGTAAAAGCAATGATCCTGTCATTACACAAGGTCTTCTTAACAACACTTCTCATTATGCTTTTGTGCACCACTATTGCTACGCTCTTCTCAGCCCTTTCACCCCCGGCATAATACATTGTGCACAAATCATAATAATAGAAATTTGTTGTCAGGAAGATTTATTTTTCATGAAAACGTTTAAATTTCTTTTACATATTTTATAATTTTTAACCTGATGATGGCCTGTTAGATTGAAATATGCAATGAAATGTAAAAAGGATATTGTTTTATATTGAGAGGAGAGTTGTGCTGAGTGAATTATACTTCGATATATTAAGTTATACGAGACAATATTTCTGAAATGGCCATTTGGAAGACCAGGTGGAGGCGAAAATGCCTTTGAATATCAAACCTACTTTAAGAGATTTCGATGTGTAAAATCAGTTGAGTCGTGACTATCGGTAATTTTTTAATAATTAATAAGGTTTAATATTTGCGTACTCTTAAACAGCTACTTGCTGCACGTCACTAACAAATTAATTTTTCCTCGCGCATGCCTTAATCCATGTTTCTTTCATTCAGTAACAATTAAGTGATATTATGGTACGTATAGTCTGCTAGAAGCTGTAATATTGTCGTTTTATTTAATTTTAAGTTAATATTGACAGTGAAAACTAATACAATACACACTTCGTCACTGCCTTTGAGTAGTCGGCTCACATCCCTTGCAGCCTAACATTTTTTTTTTTTACTCTCAAAATTATATGGTAAAAGGTTAGTGTTGGGTTTGCGCACAAACGCTGTGCTGAGCGCAATCATAAGAGATAATCAGACCTCTCTCTCTCTCTCTCAAAGAGAAAGCTCCACTTGATGTATGGTACATTGTATGGATCCCCGGCTTTTGTGTTTCACAGAGCAGTGGGCCAAAAATATTGCCAAATGAGGTTACTCCACCTGTCCTCAGCTATTCATTGTAATAGCACCTGATATTCCAAGAATTAATATGCGCTAAAACGCACGTTTATTATGCTGACCGAGATAATTTGTATAACGGTAGCACCCTAGATGTACGATGTATCCTTTACGAACGTGGGTCCACTTACTAGCTGTCTAATCTAATACCGAGACAGTACCTTCGAATGACCACGAAATTGTTGGTTACAAAATTTTATCTACCTAGCTTTTTATTAGATGAATTCTGACCTCTGATTTTAATGTAGCTAGTGGGGTTTCCTTTTCCTGATTGACAGATAAGCGCCGGCCCAAAGCACCGCCTGACGCTCTGCAAGGTTTGCGTCATATGGCGAGTCTCGATGAGGTTTAACAGTCGAGTACGGGAGCTAGAAAAACGTTCACAGTGATGATAACCTTTGGAAAGTCTAACAAAAATTCACTGGGGCATCGGTCCAGCGCTCATCGGCCCAACACGAATAGAAACACCCTATATTAAACAGTCTGCTGTGATGACGTGTTCTATATAGGCACTCACTACGGACTGGACGGTCCGGGGATCGAAATTGTTGCCCGTTCAAACCGACTCTGAGTCCCACCTAGCCTCCTGTAAAGTGGGTACAGAGCGGCCGGGTCGTGATGCTGACCGGTCACTCCGTACTAGCGCCTTGTTGCGAATTTGTTGGAGCTATACCACCCATCTGAGCCTGGGTAGGCATGTCACAGGATGACTTTACTTCTATTAAATGGTCTAGAACTTAATCACAGACGACATATTAATGCGAATTTCTTGTAATTTACATGAAGCTATATTTATTTATGGCAAATTAAGAAAGATCATAAACATATTTTAAACACTGCAGTAATCTCTGACAGAAAAACAATAGATATTTCAGGAATAAATAAGAAGGAATATCTGAAAGACCAAATTAATGAGCTGGAAAGAGACCATAATGCGAGGAATATTGTAGACTTGTATAGAATTTTGCGTGAATTAAGGAGGCTTATCAACCTGGAACGAATCTGGTGAAGAATAAAGGAAGTACTCGCTGATTTCAACAGATTTTGAATACGTAATAGAATGACGTGTCAGTCATGAAATCTCAAAATCAGGCTGAGAAACACAGACAACAAAGCCGTTAGTAAATGAGCTTAGTGCTTGTGAGATGGAACTGTCTATAGAAAGTTAAAGAGCTCTAAATATCCAGATATTAATTAAATTCCTGCGGAATTGTTGCAGTTATGTGGTAAAACAATTACATACTGAGATTCTGTTTTAAGTATGGACGAATTGCCCCAGCAGTGGAAGACGTCTATAATCTATCTATTGATGGGATAAAATAAAAATTATTAAGCGTGTGACTGTTAGCAGGTAAACAGAACACTTTATACTACACCTTTGTCTTATTAACACCGTATTTAGACAAAATATTTTGTTATCGTCAGTATGGATTACTACCTAATTAATCGACTACTGATCAGTTACCCTTACTTTTGTCAAATACATAAGAAAAAATGGCAAAACAGATGAACACTGCATAATTTTGACAAATATGTGGACAAGTAATTTTTTCGGAATAAATTATGAATTTAGCCAAGTCAAATTGCTTGTCCCACGTTAACTGAATACTTGACTTTTTATACGGCCCCTTTGAATTTTTCACACAAGTGTGTTATGCCTTCAGAATAGGAGGCGTTTTTCACACCAAATGTGCAGAAATTCAAAGGTCCTTGCCTAGAGGTCCTCTGACATCTCATTCTCCGTAGCGTGATAAGGCGTAAGGTTGTCAATATCTTCCGTTTCCTTCCCTCTGTATGTCTCATGATCAAAATTTAATTAAACTGATGTTTTTGTTCTTCCGTTTCTCAACTCATTTCATTTCACTTGACTCTCATAATGTTGTTGTATAGAATGTGAATTGTTCTAACTAGAAATCAGCCTGAGAAAAGCGGATTGAATAGAAATATAGTTGAGAAACATCAGTGCCGTACAGAATTAAGTTCCGTACCATTGTATTTGAAAGACACACCGTTGCGCTTTGGTTTCGATTCTAAGACTTTATCCTTTCCAGGTCTGGGCACGTGGAGATGCACCATAGGTCTCTTCTTTCACCGAGTGTAGAAAAGTTTGTTTTTAATAGTTTTATTAATATAGACCTACAATTTATGGTATATATCTATTTCTTGCACATACACCAACTTCACACAAAAATATGCCAATTTTAGTCACAATTTTGGAAGGTTTTTCTTTTTTGTAGAAAGTCAGTCTTAAAACCCGGCAAGCAGATATAATGCCGCATAGACTCTCAGAAGAAACTAGCAGGAGCTCTATCCGAAATCAGGCTAAAATGCAACAGATCTTAAACAACATTACATATCGCTCATTTGCCACAACAGTGTCACAACTCAAAATTAGTGATTTTTCAGGAGAAAATTTTGAAAGTTTCGAAGTGCAGTAATTTTCTATGAGTGCAACGACGACACAACTGCTCTCCAGCGACTACTTTTAAAATCTGCTTTACAGCACCATACCTGTTAAAAGTGCATCTGCGAACGTTTCTTTCTATACCAATAACTCAAAAATGCCAAATTTTGAGCTGTGACACTTTTGTCGCAAATGAGCGATATGATATTGTCTTTTTAGGACCTGCACATTTATAAGGTAAATTTTACCCTATAACAGGCCATGAAGGCGAAAAGGGAGAACAGAAATATTGTACTGCTTTTTCTTTAACCTCTGCGTTAGATGTGAATGGGTGGTTAACCCAAAACCCCGACCGCTCTATCTTCAGGAATGAGACGCGGTACCCATTATACAGGAGGCTGGGTAGGATCCATGGCCGGTCTGGACGGGCGAGGAAAATTTCGTCCCCGTCGGAGTTCGTTCCTCGCACCTTCCACCCCGTTGCGAGTCGTTATACGAATTTATAAACCTACATGAAAATAGGTATGCATTTAAATACATATTTGCAAGATGTCGCGTAACCTATGGAAAATAACTGTGGTGCTGCATGCTTATACGCACGAACCAAATAGATTTGTTTCAAGGGATAAATTTCGTGTAATGTATAGGGGTCTTACAGATGAAGAACAGACTTATATTACTCAGAGAGGGCTTGGAAACAATGCGCCTAGTGTTCAGGAGTTTAAGTGTTTGGGATCGTAAGGATACTTAAACACAGTTTCTGCCACTGGGACTTTACTTACGTGCTGCATGGTGGATGTTTGTCGTCTTACCAGTTTAATATGCTACGGAACGAGTATTTTTGTAGGACACATAAAATGCAGTTTGTTCCAATGAACAAATTCACGAGAAACTCGGGATAAATTATTAATGGTCATGGTTGCAAATTTCATCCACCGTGCTTACTGCAGCCTTAACTTGGGCTATCGCTGCTTTAATTGTAGTCTGCTGAAAGTAATGGGAGTATTTTCGATACACCAAAGTCACGGTTCTGAAAGCAAACTCTACCGAATTTAGACCTAAAATAGTAATTGGCAATTATCTGTACTCTGTATCTACGTTGCTGCAAGAAATTGAAAAGGTGATGGTAACCAAATGCATTTAATTATTTAAGAAGGTTTCATCTACTTCGGAGGTTATGTAGCCTGTAAGGGAAAAGTTAAGTTCTCCCTAGCACAGGCCACGACGGCTCAGAGGGGGAGTAAAGATATATCTCTACTCTTTCTTTAATCTCGGTTCTAGATGGAGGTGGGTGGTGAAGGCCACGCCCCGGCAGCTTTAGCCCCTGGAAAGACCCAGTGTCCTTTGTATAGGAGGATGGGTGGGCCCCAGGGGCGGTCTTGATGGGTGCGGTATGTAGCCTGTATTAGAGTAAAGATAAGTTTTACGTCTGCACACCTTGAAGTCATGAAGAAGTGGAGTACAGGGGCTGATTTTTTGCCAGAATATTTTTGGACGCTTTGGAGAAGACACGGGTCACTTGCACCTGCCGGGAAATGTACCATGAACCTTTCTCCAGCCCGTAGCGTAGTAATTATGCCGACTGGACTGTCCTTCCTGCCCTAGGATGGTAATGGTTATAAGCAATAAAATAATATTGTATGCAGTAAAGGGCGTTGGTGTGTGTTCAAGTACAGTCTTGAGATTCCGTAGAGACGGGGGAGAAGGCGGTGCCTTAGAAGGGATTCATAACGCAAGAGCCTGTGTTCAAGTCCATTGAATTACTGTATAGCTAGGACGTTTTTGGTCTTGAAACCCAGACCTGCAGGAGTGTTATTAACGTAATTCACTCCTATATTCTTACTACCTTTAATGACAGTATTTCAACTGTAGAAATTGTGCATGGCGCAGTGGGATGGATAAGTAATGAAACTGAGTGCATTACAATGAATAACAATATAACACGTCAAACACAACTCAATTTATTAAATGGGACTCTATATTGCTGTCAGTGGTTAACCTTTTGGCGCCGGAATTATTTTTTTAATTTTAGCACATCCTGTTTATAAAATGTAAATATTACATGAACCAAATGCGTTAGTATTATGAAACAAACTGCATTTTGAAGAGGAAAAAACGGAGATTATACACCATGTGTAAAATATTCAGTACCTATATTTGTTGAATAAATATATAAAATGCAACTTTAGAGGTTAGCGGTGCGGTACGACCACTATAGTTGACATTAGGCGTCTAAAGGTT
>Ga0123352_10012637_pt1 | contig 13355 bp, 10 predicted proteins | sample TergutLab28metaG_FD_89700 | JGI IMG/M metagenome (GOLD analysis project Ga0123352, IMG submission 89700) | Labiotermes labralis P1 segment gut microbial communities from Petit-Saut dam, French Guiana - Lab288 P1 | ecosystem: Host-associated > Arthropoda: Insects > Digestive system > Gut ... | reverse complement strand
CGTTTCGTGGAAGATAAGCTTTTCGTTTTTACCATCCCAAATGCCAATGGCAACACAATGGTACATAACCACATACGCCCAGGCATTAGAGCCGAATACCTTTTTAATTTCACTGTTATTAGCCATTTGCTGCACCTCCGGACATTTTTTCCAGTTGTTTAACGAGTTCGTCTTTGGGGTGATTAAACACCTCGGTCATGTTTTGCGCAGTTCCATCTATGCAGACTTTTTTTACGGAAAACACGCCGCGGCCAATGGCGGTTTCTCCGCCTATGGTTATAATGCCGAGGTCTATTGCTTGTAAGGCAAGTAGCAGTAGTTGTTTAATGTCGTCTCTACCATTTGGATAGTGGGCGGTAAATGTCACTCCACCCTTAAACTGCGGGCAAGTGGTAAACAATGCTCTGTCCACGGCGCCGCCGGTCCATCGGTCTATTTTTACACGCGTAACAGAGTGACGTTTGTCTTTTGCAAAATAAGATGCATCTACACGCACTTTTGATGGATGATGCTGTGGCGGCTTTACGCTGTCGTCAAGGCAGCCAAAAATATCGTTCAGGTAATTTTTGCAATTTGGATGTTTTAATTTTAACAATTTAGCTACTCCACTTTTTATGGCACCAACCAATGATGTGCCGTATATGACAGGCAGGTTGTTGCTAGTTATCTGTGCAGCGTTTTCATCGCCAATTGTGCTATAGTCGTCACGTATTAACAGGGTACCTTTTAGGTTTAAAACAGCGCAAATAACACTTGGCTGGGGTGGATATATGTCTGGTTTGTCGCACTGAAAATCATCTACGATGTATGCTTTTGCGTTGTCGTAGTCGTATCCTTTAATCCACTTATCCCAGTTAAAATTCATCCACTGTTTTAGCCCTTCCGCATCTGTATTAAAAATAGCTTTTTTGATGCTTTCACATTGCAGCTTACCAAAACCTCGGGATGTTTTGCCACCTATATATAGTGTGTTAAGCTTGCCAAGTACACTATCAAGCAGCTGCTCGAGGCATGGTGAAGAATGCTTTCTGACTATGAGCTGTAAACGCAAGTAGAAGTATGCGCCACGATCTATTGCCTCGAAGTCAAATTTGGCACCTGTTTTGGCAATCTTATCTTCGCTTAGGGCAACGTTATCAATTATTATTATTTTCCCGGGTGCTTCTTTTCCATCATCTTCAATTAATGCTTCTGAATCTAATACCCACAATGGGCTTGTTTCAGAATCGTCCTTGGGGCTGTTAATTAAGGGGCCGAATAGTTTTGCCGCAAAGTCATCATTTAACACATTGCGCAATACACCGGCGAGACTGGTACCCGGGATTAATGGATTATTATTTGCATCAAGGTAAACATCCCTTTTTGTGTTTTCTTCTTCACCACTACCAATCAGTGCAGGGGATAGTAAGCGCATTTTGCAAAGTACTGCAATACGCTTGGTTATTGGGTTTGTATTTTCTTTTTCAGCATTTGCCAAGTCTTTACTCATCACTACCCCGCCTTTCAAGCCTTATTTGACACACGACCGTTTTTAGGCATAATAAATAATATTTTTGCATTGTATCGTCACAAAGCTTGTGGACGCCGGATTTCAGCTGTGATACTTCGTTACATAAAGTTAGCACAAGTTTGAGTTTATCTTCATCTTTCCATTCTTTATTGAGTATGTGGTATAGGGCGTCTTTTGAATCAACTGGCCCATACTTGCCGGATAGTGCATTTAACAATCTGCCAAGCTGGGCATTTACCGGCATAGTTGTCTTTTTATCTATAATGCATTTTGCAAGGTTTATGCCTGTACTTTCCCACATCTTTTTATTTTTGGCATTGTCCAGCAGGGTTTGGAGATTTGGACTCATATCATCTATTGGAATATCTCTTAAGGATACAATTTTTCCATTTGTTATATTGCCATTTTCTGAAAGCTTTTCTATATAAACATGACCAAAGCCTTCACCTGTACGTAGGCCAATATGCACGTTGCAGCTTATGCTATGTTCTGTTTTTGTACAGCGTAAAACAACAACACTCCCGCTTGAAATTGCAGATGTTTGCTTGCGCGGTAAAAGCCATGTTGAGTTGTACCCGGCAACTACGGTGTCTGATGTAAAGGAGCGATCTACTTCTAGTTGGATACCTAATTTTTTAGATAACTTACTTGCTAAAAGTGATGGACTGGGGGTAATTGTACCGTTTTCATCGCTTAGAATTATTGGTGAACGAGCAGTTACGCATATTCTTTTGTTTTCTGATACTGTAATCGTTTTATTGCTTGGCATGTTTTTGTTAATCCATTCGAAAGATGCGTTACCATATTGAACTGTACGAGACCTGCCTAGACGAATAGTTGATTCTTCCTTTTTAGGAAGTAGTGCAAAAATCAAATTTAAATCAGACTCGCGGCCTATAACCTGTCCAAAAAATTTTTGCCCAGGAGATAGTGCTGTATAGCTGTAAAATGCACCACTGCTTGCGTTGGTATTTTCTTGGGCTTGGGGGGAACCCTTGGCGCGGTCATGGGGCCTGGCATGATGCATGACCGCCTCGAAGTTAACGTTAACTCTGTCAAAAATATTATCATCATCTACTTTCACATATCCGCCAACACTGGTTGATACACCGTCTTTTGTTGTGTAACCCTCATTTGCCTCGTTAAAAAATACCTCGCGTTTTTTATCAGTTTTAATGCTGGCAGGCGCAGGATAAAATGGCGACATATTTCCCGGATAGGCAAAGCTAAACTTAACATCGCCTTTTAAAAATATTCTATTGAATGTGGGGCATTCGTGGGCTTTTTTATCTTTGTCCAAATAATTTTTTACCCACAGCCCTGCAAAATAGCCCATTAGCATATTTCCGGGAATATGCCCTTCGCAGCCGCTGCCGCCGGATAGTAAGGATGATATAACGGCCTCAGTTAGTGTGATTTTATAGGTAGCGTGTATTATTGGGGAATCCGCTGCCGGAGGATTTAGGGACAAACCGGAAGGGGTTGGACTAATTGGTTCTCCATGCAGTACGCACTCTACTTCTCCCCAACCGCGTGTGCGGTTACTTCCCATGTGGTGCAACATAGCGCAGCAATCTTTTAAAAATGTATGATGCTTGACACTAAGGGTATCTATATCAAATGTTAAAACATTTCCCTTTTTAAGCACTCTCGCAACTCGTAAAGACTGGTCTTTTGCTTTTTTTATTAGCACATTACCAGTGCTTCTTTCTGTGCGCGTGCCGTATCTTATGGTTGTTAGCGCGTTTAACACATTGCTTTTTACTGCTTCTGTTTCACTGCCGTGGACGGTGTATTCCAATGTTCCATCAGAAATGTTTAGTGCCCCTCCGGTGGATGCTCCGCTTTTTCCAAATAGCTCATAAAAGATTGCTGCACATTTCTCACATTGCAGTGCAGATAATATTTCCAACCCTGCTTCGCGCAGGCAGCCTTTCATGCGCTTTGCAGGCACATAAGGTAAGCCTGTATGGTGGTCGTATACAATGTCTGTGTCAATAGACGCATCATGCCCATGCCCGGATGCGGCACATAAATCAGATTTTAAAGTAAGTATTATACGCATTGTCATTCGCTCCCTTCGCATATGTTTTCGTAAATATCTGCAAACTCTAACACGTTAAAAAGGCGAGTGTATTTGTAAAGCTTGTCTCTGTTGTCGTCATTGTCATCATCAGGGGGTAAGTATGTTTCGTATTTTTCTGGCAGAAGGTATCCGCGCACCTTACACCAGTCTATGACCTTTTGTACGCTGCCTTCGCCTTCTGCAATTGCACCTTGTAGCGCTTTAAGTCTTGAGCGGGGCCATTTACTTTTGCTGTCTTGGTTTGTCCAATCACGGATAAGTGTGTCAAAATCATAAATGCTAGGGTATTTGCTCTCAAATCGGGCTAGCTTTTCTGCATCCATGACATTTTTGTTTTCCACCCAGTATGGCACATGAATTAAATTTTTATCTCCTGCTCTATACTTCCGATTCCTTAATGTTTGCAAATCTGTAATCGCTCCACCTTGGTGTAAGTGGAAGTCAATAAAACTGCCAACCACGTTGTTTGTATATTCCTCTGCTTTGCGGGTGTACTTTTTTGCGTTTCTACAACATTCTTCCGCCATTTTATATGCTTCTGAAAATGGATAATGGCTGTGGAATAGAACAACGCCTGCACATGCGCTTATTCTTGGCTTTGTAAGGCCTTCTGGCCATTTTTCAAAAGGATTTAATTTGATATTGCCAAAATACTCTATTTGGCGTAGCAATTCTGTCGCAAAGCTGATACCCCAAAGGCCTGTAATTACACAAGTAATATCATCGCCATCGCTAATTAATTTAAGTAGGGGTAGTTTGTCTTTGTCCCCAACTTCTTTTCGATAGTTCTTGCATTTATCACTTGTATAAAAGTCGCAAAATATCTTTCTTGTAGCTTCGTATGCTTTGCAATATATTTCTGATATGCGGCTAGACATCTTTCGTATTTTTGGTACTGCGAGGCTCCAATCGTCGTTTTTATTTGACATATAGGTTTCAATATGCTGCCCAACATTGTTGCCATCAACATGTATTACAGCCAGGAAGCTTGTTCTCCCGCGTTTTAAGTCGTCAAATGTTTCAAAAACACCTAGGTTGGCGGCGCGTTTTAGAGACTGGTCTTTGCTCAAAAACTCATTTTCTACTATTTCGGTTACAGGCAGTCCTGTTAGCAGTGACGTTTTTGTTATTGGCTGGCTACCTGCGCCAATAGGTCTTGTTGCCTCTCCTTTAGCTTGGGAGAGCTTTTGCATTAAGTCCTTATGCTGCTGTGGATATCCAGACTTAAAGTCTGTTTCCACATAGGCAGATGCGATGCCAATTGTGGCTGTTTTGTCATATACTTTGCGGAGTAGTGCTGTAGTTGCCTCTTTATAAGCGCAAGCACTGCTATAGGCAACATATGCATTACCTCCGCCTACATAGATAATTTCGGCAGTTTTAGTTAATGTCCAGTTATCTGTGGTAGGCTGGTTTTTCCAATCTGTTATAATGTTGTCTTCGCCAAATATGTGTTTTAGGACTTGGGGCAAAAACTTTGTAAAGACTTGTCCAACAAGTTCTGATGCCCCAATATTTTCTTTAAGTTTTGTAGATGCAAAAATATATGATTGAATACCTGTTGTGTCATAAATTGCATATACCATTTAGTGCGCCTCCTCTGCTTATTGTTTTGGTTTACTTGGTTGCTTTTTGTTGAATGAATTAAGTACTTCCTCGTTGACATTATCTATGAATGTTTTCATAACAGCCTTGATGAACTTAGAATCGGAAGTGGTTATCGTACCTGTATGCAATTCCCATTTTTTTACGATACTAGGTAAGTTAAGATTGTTAACAATTTCGCCATTGGCGAACATTTCGCAACTTAGTGGCGTGTAGAAGTTGAAATTATTTGACTCTTTTGAGTTTTTCGTCTTTGTAATTTCAGGCGTGGCTTTAATCCAATCCTCTAAATCTGGTATAAAAATTGCTTTGGGTTTATATACAGCGTCTTGTTCTTTTTCGCTGCGCAAAATATGTTTGATGGTTTCTAGCTTATATTCTGTGGGAGATATGTTTTGTAACGTTTCGACAATTTTGCAGTACTCTTCTGGCATGAGGTAGAACTTATGCGTGTAGTCTGCCAGCTCTCGAACTGCTTCGCGTGTATAAAGTGCGGTAATTTTATCGCTGCTACGCCCACCCTTGTGCTGGCTGACGGCCAACGTGAATAAGCGAACCATATTTTTATGTGTCATTTCAGGCGACCCCATAGAAAAATACTGGCTGGCTTTTTCCGTGTATGGGTCTAACTCTTTGGGGTCGGGTATGCCGATTGCTTCGCCCTCTTCATTTGTTATGTCCAAAGACATGTATTTAGCTAAATTAAAACAGTCTATGAGATAGTCTATAAATATGGAATCTACAGCACCATCTGTCCCATTTGGCTCTTTTGTTTTCTCTTTTACCCATTGAACCTTGTTTTCCATGTTCATAAGAAAATTGTATTCTTCGCCGGGCTGAATAGCTTCTAAACGACAATTTTCCAGTATTCGGGCAAGGTATCGTAAATGTGTGCGGGTTGTTTCATCTGTTTGGTTGTTGTCACGTTTAATAAACCATAGGGGAATGGGCTTATCTTTGCGTCGTTTACTTAACTCTGCTGTGAAAAATACCCAAAATCCTTTGTCTATGTTTCCATCTTTGGGTTTGTATTCAGGGTATCTTTTTAGCTGCCTTATAAATGTCTCTATCCAAATTTCCGGGTCGCATAAAAAGCTTTTTGAATTATGGTAGTATGTGCGGACAAATGCTGCTTTGTCGCGTATTTTTTCTTTGCCATAGGGTGGGCTAATAAATAATTCTTGAATGCTTGCCAGTGGAAATTTTTCATTATCTATGCGATTATGAAATTGCATTAAAAATAGTTCGACCAATTCGTTTTTGCATTTTTCGGCAGCCTCAGTGGATATACTTTTGTGAACATTTGTAAACTTATTTATGCTAATGGATACGCGCTTGTAAATATTTGCAAATTCATTTATGCGCGTGCATTCGCGATTCCATTCTGCCTCGTTCCATGCGGCATGGGGTAAGTGTTTGCTTTCATCGTCGTCGTTATTATTTGCATCGGAGAACAATTGGATATCCTTTGCAATGCTTTTCATAGGGGGCGTGTTATTTTTTGCTGCCTTTTTGTATTTCCTCCATAGGCTATTCATTCTCCTCATCTCCTGTTATTAAATTGCCTAAAATACTATCAATAAACAGTTCGGGGGATGGCAAGTCGCCTAAATTGTTTATTGTTTGGTTGAACAGGAAAAATGCATTTAGGTTATAAATGCGAGACCTTACAGAGCCGTATTTTTGCCCATAGGATAAAGAGCCAATTGAAACGCCCTGTCTTACTTTATAGCAGTATGTTAAGGATAAAAATTGAGAGATTATTATTGTACGGAGGCCGTATGTTATGTCCATAAAAATAATGTCGTTGTCTTCAACTCTTGAAACTATGTCTTGTACCAGTTTTAAGTGGTCGTCGTTTTTTATGCCTTTAACGTAGATTACTTCCAGTTCGTAGTTGAAGCCGATGTCTGTTTTTGCGGCTTCGACTTCCTCTATATATCGTTCTTTATGCCTGTTGATAAGCTCTTGAGAATCCCAGTCTTTATTATCTGACAAGATCATCCGGCCATCTGTGGAATCGCCAATGCAGGCTATGATATATAGTTTTATTGTTTCGCCTGGTTCTGCATTGTGGCGAATAAAAGGAATAATTGGGTTGCGGTGAGGTGCTGCATTCAAATTGTTTTTCATTTCACTGCATGAGTTGTCAAATACGTATAACTCTGGTTTGTGGGCGCTGGGACTTGTTAAGCTGAGGGTGCTAAAGAATTTTTTCATACCTTTTTGGGTGGTCATGTCTGGATACATCTCCTGTCTGTTTTCTACAAAAAGTTTTAAGATATTCTATGCAGAAGTTAATTAGGTGACAGTGTACTACAACACAATAAGAATCGTCAAGATAATTCTTGTAAATATTTACATGAATATGACGGATATTGTAATTTCTATATGTCACTATGTATAATAGGTGGGGTGCTGTGAAGAATTTGCAGGATTATGATGTGACAATTTATGCCTGGTGTAAGGTGGAGTAATTGTGTTGCATTTTCAACTGATAGCAAAATGTAATCGGTTGAAATTAATTTTTTTGTAGTTGTGAAAATTGATATGTTTTGTGTGTATAGCTGTGGATCAAGTTTGAGATGGTAGCTGACTGCGGTTTATGCGAAAATTTGCTGCACACCTTGGCTATACCCTTTTGATGTGAGTGCAGAATAGCAATTGACAACAACTTTAGATTATAGTACTATTTGCATAGAAGATTAAGCCCATTCGGGATGATTTTTACCCTCGAAAAATGACATCTTCCCGAATGATGTGTTTATCTATATTGGTGTAGTTGAAACTCCAGTGTTTATGCGGGTTTCACGCCTATGTAGAAGGTATTTTGTTTGCATATGTTTTTCCAGTATATGGCATGCAATTTGACGTTTTTATCAAAATTAAAATCATGCCGAAAACGTACCCCGCAAAGCCAGTGTTTATGCGGGCTAAAAATGGTAAGGGTTATGTAACTCTACATCCTCTAACGAGGATTGAAACCACACCCACCTTGTAGCACGCTCGGATTTAACCTAAGTTATGTAACTCTACATCCTCTAACGAGGATTGAAACGTTCAATTTTCTTGTTACCTGTGATGTAGCCTTTTGGTTATGTAACTCTACATCCTCTAACGAGGATTGAAACGCAAATTTGGAAGTAAGTGGGTACACTATGCATGGTAGTTATGTAACTCTACATCCTCTAACGAGGATTGAAACATAAGCAGCTCTTGCTGTGCCATCCCATCTTACATCGGGTTATGTAACTCTACATCCTCTAACGAGGATTGAAACACCAAGGTATTATTGGGAATATAAACCTTAGTATCCGTTATGTAACTCTACATCCTCTAACGAGGATTGAAACGTTCCTGGCTCCCACCATTCACGGCGGAACATGCCTGTTATGTAACTCTACATCCTCTAACGAGGATTGAAACCACTATAATCCGTCCACCGCTTGCACCCCAGTCGTTTCCGGTTATGTAACTCTACATCCTCTAACGAGGATTGAAACTCTCTACCCATACAAATATTACGAGTTCTAAGCCGCCGTTATGTAACTCTACACCCTCTAACGAGGATTGAAACTGTAGTACTAACATATAAATCAACTCCTTCATTTTATTATGTAACTCTACATCCTTTAACGAGGATTAAAATCCAGACAACAACATACCTTATTGGGGTAGTTACATGTCATTCACTCCGTTAATTGTTTGCCTATCAAAAAAGCGGAACGCCATTTTTTGTTAGCGTTCCGCGGATAAATACCATCTCTATTTTTTGATTTTTATTGTTTGTGATACCAATTTGGAATATGCGTAGTAAAATTATCAAACATTGCAGACATAAAATCTGTATTGGCCATAATGCTGTCTCTACGCTCGTCCGGGCGGTGGCTTAGTGCGTGTACTACATGCCCCAATGCATATTCTCCGATATATAATGCCAGTAGCTTGAAAAATTCCTCCGGAACTTGTCCGTTAAAATAGCCAGTTACCTGCCCTTTTGCAAATTGCTTGCTTAAACGGACTGCCCAAACAATACCACCAAATTCTTCCCATGGGTCGCCGGGGCAGCATTTGTCAAAATCAATTACTCCAATACCATTGTCCGGCATAATAATTAAGTTACCAACATGGAAATCTCCATGTCTTATTACTTGCGGTCGTGTGCTTAATAGGTATTTGTTTTGAGCAATATAATTCAAAATTGCATTTTCGTGGTTAATTTGGATGCCTGTCTTACGATAGGCGGCGATAGTTTCATCAATGTTTTTACCGTATACATAACCCCAATCTGTGCCTGTTTCTATAACTGAGCTATCGTGGATGGCTTTAAGTAACTGGCCTGCCTTAACCCCAAGTTCATATTGCAGACTGGCATCCAATGTACTGATAACATCCTCTACAGCAACGCCGTCTATCCATGTTAACAGCATATAAACACTATTGCCGCCGTTACAAACGCCAAATTCTATTGGTTTTGGCGAGTTAATGTTAATTTTTGATAGCCGTACAATATTATCGTATTCTGCTTTTTTCTCTTCGTAGTGTGTGATATCCGACACTCTGGCTATGAGGGATTGATTGTTATTTACAAATCGAATTTTATGATCCTGGGACCAGCCCCACTCGGGTATTGTTATGTTCTCCCATTGGCAAAAACTTGGAATATCCTTAATCATGTTAAATATTTTTTCCATATTAGCTGCACCTGGAATAGACCGTTGCTTTCAAGCTAAAGGACTGAGGAAATAAACCATTGTTAAAGCCGTAGTTGCATAAAAACCCATCCACATCTTCCATGCCGCCTGCGTCAAAGAAGTTTTCTTGAAATTCATTAAGGTATTCGATATGCAGACCTGCCGATGTAAGCGAATTAATTATGTCTGAAATTTTATGCATCCAAAAGTATGCTTCTACACCGTATTTCACTTCAGAAGCATATCCACCTATCGAGTCGTCAATATCAGGCTCTTTTCCGAAATAGGGATATTTGATTTCTGTAACGTTCCCAGAAAGTTTTTCTGTATCAAACATCATAAAAAATGGATGGCTTTCAAAAATATAAAGAAATCCATCATCATTAAGAAGGTGTCTCACCGTCTTACCCCATTTTGTTAAATCGGGCAACCAACCTATCGCCCCTTCTGAAACGAAAACTACATCATACTTTTCGTTATGCTTTTCCATAAACTCCATAATGTCAGACTCAATGAATTTTGCATTATTGACGTTTAGATCCTCCGCAAGTTTTTTTGCATAAAGAATATTATCGGGAACTAAATCGACGCCTACGGCACTTTCGGCCATCTTCGCTAACAGAATGGTATCCGCACCTGTGTTGCATTGGAGATGAATTATTTTTTTGCCGCTTAAATCTCCCAGCTCATTTTTTATATATTTATTGAGCATATGGCTTCCTTCAAGCAATTCCTTCTTAAAATGCGCATAGTGATCTTGAGAAATTTGCCCCCATGCATGTTTATTTGATTCTATTTCTCTCATTTTTAAACCTCCGTAAAAATCTCAATTTAATTTTATCCTATCATCTGTATTTTTAGGACGCAAGGTAAAAAATGATTATAATTATATGTACAAGAAAAGCAATTCAGCTGGCAAGGAATGCTTACCAACTGAATTACACGTTACATAGCCGTTGCAAGTTCGAAAGTAGGCAGTACAATTGCCAGCATTAAAAGTGCCAAAAGTGCGCCCATCATTAGTGTAATAATTGGATCGATTAACTTGCTCACCCGCTTGATATTATGCATGTATTCCACAACTGCATAACTGTGAAACCGCGCTACCACTTGTGGCAGGTCGCCTGTTTTTTCACCTACCTGTGCAAGTTCATACAGCAGCGGGTCAATGTATGGGATTGAATTAAGCGCCTCGGAAAAATCCGTACCTTTTGATAGATTTTTTGACAGCTCATCTAAATCTTGCTTAACGTATATGTTTTCGATTAAGTCTATACATAGGGGCATTGCTTCAGATATTCTGACTCCTGATGTTAACAAAATAGATAATGCTTGGGCGAAATGAACATTTAAGCCCTGTCGCAACAGGGGTATTTTAAGTTGAATGCGTGCCAGAGCACCCTTCCCTACTTTGCTTCTGGTAAATGCTATCAATGCAAAAAGTAACGCGATAAACCCGGTAGCTATCCAAACTACATTGCTAACAAAAAAGGATGATATGTTAATTAAAATTTCGGTTGCTGCGGGCAGTGCAATATTAGACGCTTCAAAAATTTGTGCATATCCTGGTAAAACTGTTACCATTGCCAAAATAATAACACCCATCATTAAAACTAAAACTGTTATGGGGTATACTAAGGCTGCCGTTAGTTCCTTTTTCAACTGAGACTGCTGCTCGTAATAGTCTGCTAATTTTTCGCATACTTTTGCAAGCTGTGCAGTTTTTTCACCAATAGAAATATAACCTATCATAAATTCCGGAAAAACTTTTTCTATCCGTAATGCGGTGCTAAGGCTTCGGCCTCCAAGTACGTGTTTAGATAATTGGGGAACAACGGTACTTAGTTTAGTACCTTTTGTCTGATCCTGTAACGTAAACAGCGTTTCTTTTAATGGTAAACCGGCACCTAAAAGGTAGGACATCTTGCGGCAGAATATTGTTAAATCTTTAGATGGTATTTTTGAATTGCTGTTGGCAAGCAATATATCTGATACGCTCATCTGCCAAATAGAGTCGTGATTTTTTACTTTATTTTCTTCAGGTAATATGGGCATTTATTTTGCTTGTGTTCCTACGGAAACAGCGTATACGGTGTACTCTTCCAGTCCGTCAACACCTATTATTTCATCGCATACTTTTTGGCTGTATGCCGCCATACAGCAGCTGCCTAACCCAAGGGCGGCGGCACTTAACATTGCGTTTTGCCCAACATGGCCTAGATCAATGAGTACTACGCGATGTGCAAGTTCAAAATAACGCCACTCTGCTTTGTATGGGATGCATGTGTAGAAAAGCACCACAGGAGCCTTTGCCGCCCATGCTTGGCCTACTACCATGTCTGTTATTGTTTTTTCGTAATCTGGGATGTCTGCAATGCGCTCTATGGTAACAAGCTTTTCGCCGATGTTTTCTGATGGCAGGTAATGGTACAAGCCAGGGGTTAGGCCTTCAACATTTTGTACGGTTATATATGTTTCGAAGGGGTGGCGCGCACCGCCGCTAGGTACTGGCCTGAATGTGGCAACATCGTTTCTTATGTTTTGTATGCCGTTAACACTCCATAACATAAAAGCTAATTGGGCCTGGGTCATTGGGGTTTGGTCGTAGCTGCGCACACTGCGGCGCGAGTCTAGCAAATCCGCATATGAAGTTTTGGTGATTCCGTCAAATGGCGGCAGTTTTATAACTTCCCCAGTAATTGCCTTGCCAAATGCCGGTGGTGTTACGCCCTTTGCCTGATCGCTTTCTGCCATTGCCTCCAAGAATGATGGACATTGCATAAACAGGCGATTTTGATTTACTTTGCTCATATTATTTCTCCCTTCGCATTTTGCTATATTATACCACATAAGATACCATGTTGTTAACTGTCCAGAATCGGTGATATAATTGGGATAATAAAAAATGAGAAACAAAGTGATTGTAAGGGTAAATGGGAGGCAGCATATGATTCAAAAAAATAAAACACTGGGTTTAGTAATTATTTTTGTGGTTATACTTGGTACGGCCACAGGGTGTAATAGACAATTGGAAAGAAACGAACAGGGTTTTATCCCCATGGGAACTGCGGTGGTAGAACCGTTACCCGCTGAAACCATGCCTGCCCTCGTGATAGAAGAAGCTGTGCCTGTAGAACCATCAACAGAAGTAGTGCCAGCGGAAACCGCGCCTGAAGAATACCACTCCACAGAAGATACAAATGCGGATTGTGATGATGGCAACAACGAAGATTATAACTATAGCGCATATACAACCAGAGAACGCGCTCCTCAACTTACCATGCTGGATATAGACTACAACACAGTGCAATTGTCAGATTTTTATGGCAAGCCAATTGTGCTTAATTTTTGGGCATCATGGTGTACCGCATGTATGCGATCATCTCCAATTTTTAATACATTGCACCAAGAAAGACAGGAAATGATTAGTGATTTTCATCTTCTCATGGTTAATATTTTG
>Ga0123352_10012636_pt1 | contig 13355 bp, 9 predicted proteins | sample TergutLab28metaG_FD_89700 | JGI IMG/M metagenome (GOLD analysis project Ga0123352, IMG submission 89700) | Labiotermes labralis P1 segment gut microbial communities from Petit-Saut dam, French Guiana - Lab288 P1 | ecosystem: Host-associated > Arthropoda: Insects > Digestive system > Gut ... | reverse complement strand
TAGGTTGACCCTATGTATCCTGTATGTATAATGTAAGTCGCTGTTTTTTTAATTTATTTTAGGACCCTGTGCATGTCTGAAGCTTTGTAGTCTTGATATTAAGATGACACAGGATTTTCTTGGTTTCCTTGTGTCTATAAGCAAATGCTGAGACGGTTCCCAAGATTCCAAGTTGCCACTGCATGCTTCTCATGTAGCCCTCCCGACTTAAATTTATTAGTAACCAATTTCGTATTTTGTATGCATGTAAAATAACCACTGCCACCGTGTGACAACCCAGTTGCAGTTTATTATTATTATTATTATTATTATTATCATCATCATCATCATCATCATTAAGAGAGTATTGGAAGGAAGCGGATGTAGCCGAACCGAGCTAGTGCCACCATTTTAACCCAGCAGAATTGAGGGAAACCATGCAAGTCTGTCAGAGTAGCCGGCGCCATGACGGAGATTCAAAACCGGCATATGCCGAATATATTTCTAGAGCGTTACCTCGCAGTACCTATATTCTGTTACGGCCCAGTATATATCAGGGTAGATATTATATCCTGTTGTAGAGAAAACTAGACCCGTAAACATGAGGTGAAACTGGAAGTAACCACGAAGTTTTGTCTTAGTGGGTCTACTTATAGTACGTGCATAATAGTGTGTATTACATATACAAGGCCGTGGTCCGTTTTAATCTAATAAATAGCCTTCATCCCAGTTCCACGTACCTTGTCATGCGATGTGATCGATCCATAATCCGAATGTGTCACCAGACAAATGCTATTTTTCGCTGTTATCCTTGAATGTCGACAGAGATATCTAATGCACTTTTTATCTTCAGCGGCACGCAATGTTTCGAGTTGTTTCGGGTTCAAAACTAAATTCCCTGACGCTAGTGAGATTTGAGTTTCCATCGCCGGCTTCTCTTAAGGATTTCTGAGATGTGATGGAATATAATTTGGTAGCTGGTATTATCATTTCGCAGGAACATGTAGCAATGTTTTTCTCTGAAACGATGATGTCTATCTACCAAACACGTTCCACAGTATCCTGGTATGGAAACAGTTATTTCTTCTGACTCTCGTTCATTGTGGCTAAAAAAAAATTTAAAAACTTTGACAGTTGGTGCCTTTTGAAATGTACGTCTTATAGCCTGGTAGAAGTGTACCGACGTTTCAAAGGTACCTCCGCCGTCGGGGTACTATCTTGCCAGACTACACGTTGTCACATTCCAGAGCCAACGCATGGAGAACCACGGGTGTATCAAACCAGACCTTCTTCTCTTTTCTGTTCATTTTTTTTCCCTTGTTTTTGTCGTCTTGCTTTGGACTTAATGCCTTTCTCTTTCCTCTCTTCACTTCTTTCCCGCCTCCTTCCCCTTCACCATTTCTGTCCTGTGCTTCCACTCAAGTTTAATCACTGGAGATATTCGTGGAAGGCAGATAAGAAACTAAGTACATTCCACTCCTGCCCATCTGGCGTAAACAAGAGAGAGTGGCAGGCTGATTAATCAAAGAGCTGTTTAATCATTAGATAAATAAATTAATCGTTATATAAATAAAACGCCATAAAATGCATCATACAGTGATAAATGAACATTGGCGTTTGCTAAATATAACATTACTTTATCAATTACAAATTCATTATACACTGCTAATACAGCTGTTTTATAGACGTTAAAATAATGTAACTTAGTTGCTAAGTACTGTTACTGAATTTTTATTGTCACCTATTTTTGTTCAAAATCAAGCTATTCAACCCGGATAACTAGATAAACTCTCGTGGGTTATGTGAACGTGAGAGGTGTGACAAATAAATAACGAGACTGCACGCGCAATTTCCGACCTTGACCGTTGATCGCCGAAGAATATATTGTTGAACTCGGTTATAACGATCTTGGTTTGTGCGACACCTCGTTTATAACGTTATATATTCAGTGGTACCAACTACTTTCCCATAAGACATTTTTTCCCCTTGCTTAGTACGACATACAGAAGAGTATCTACCTCGGATATAACGACGTTGTCAGTCATCTTTCCCAGTATAATTTTCCAAGAAGTGGACTATTTTGAGAATTCTAGCATCTCCTCGTCCTTGATAGGGAAAGTCCTTTACTCTTTCAGGTGGCTACACAAATTTGAAGCTTTGAAAATTACAATAGTAATGGTAATTCACTTTGCGCTTTCAGTTTCTCTTTAAGTCTCTACTACTGCAGTTAACAGGAGACTGGTAAAGTGATAACATGGCTATAGTCAGGAATAAAAGGAAATTTTAAACTCATGGTTCCGTGCATAGTAATTCAATGTTAATGAAAATCCAACCAGATGCAACAGTATGCAGATATTTATTTCCTGCAAAGTCACTCTACATGTTTCGGGTTTCGGGTGTCACAGCACCCATCAACAGGAGTACTAAAAACTGTAACCGCTACTTCCTTCCAACGTGGCCTGCAGGCCACGTTGGAAGGAAGTAGCTGTTCCAGTATTATGACCTGTACTGGAGGTTGCGGTTACAGTTTTTAGTACTCCTGATGATGGTTGCTGTGACACCCGAAACATGTAGAGTGACTTTGCAATAAATAAATATCTGCATACTGTTGCAACTGGTTGGATTTTTATTAACAATAAAAGGAAAGTTTTGAGCGCCGGAGGAAAAGTTAAAGTGATAGGACAAGTAGAAAATAAAAAAGTATGTCGGGAGTTTGGTCTCGTAAGTACCACGATCCAAACGATTTGTAAAAATAGAACCAAAATTATTAATGCGTCTAAACGGAACGGATCGAGAAATAAGAGATTTCGAAAGTCTGAACGTAGTGACGTCGATGAGGCGCTGCTTAAAAAGGTTTAAACAAGAGACGCACCAATAAGCTTTCCTCTTCTCATGATAATTTTTATTCATCCTAAATTTTAATTTTACGTTAAGGTATTGTTTAGCGTAAACGTGCATGAAAATTTACAATTACAGAAGAGTAATTTTAATAATTTCTAAATTTAAATTGCAATTTAAATATGAATTATATCGCAGCGTTAACTTCAAGTATCGTGCCTGCAGACCCATATTTTGTCTTGAAATATTTTTCCTTCACTTCTACCATACAGGTCCCTTAGAGCGACACTCGTTTATAACGACACAAATTATTCGGCCCTTTGGATTATGTTATAACCGAGTTCGACTGTACACACTACTTGTTGCTTAACCTTCTCCCAGTTTTATGCCAAACCACACCCAGTTACGTTGACGTACTGTTGAGTAATAAACTTTATCTTCTGAATTGTTTTTTAACTTCCCGTGATCGTGTTTATTGAAGAAGCAGCAATGGAATTGATATCAGATTTGTTGTGCAATTGAAGAAAACTGGCAGCGAACGTTCAGTTTTTCTTACACGAGCTCTCTGGAAAAGACAGTTATTAATAAAATGTACTCTCATGAAGTCACGGTTCAGGGGCATCCTTCGAGGCATGGAAGGCTCGTTTGAAGCTGTGTGTAACTAACTTCTGATGGAAATGTTTTCGAAGGGTTAGGATACACTACTTTCATTAATAAAGTACATTTTGCAAGTACGTGTCTGTATGTAAAAGCCACACCTAACACTTCATAATCTTATAGGCGTATCTGGCATTGAATTCGGTGTGGCCGACTGCGATGCATCTGCTTGTACAGGAGGGCGATAATAATAGGATCGCACAAGAAAAGGTTACGTGATTAGTGTTTTATTAGTTTGTATTTTCTGCACAGTATTGTTCAACATTTACTACGTGTTATGTTTTCGTACTGACTAAGTGCATGTTTTTCGTGTAGTGCAGTATACTGCAGTGCGTTAGTTCACTCGCCGACTCGTTTCTTGCTTCTAACGTAGGCTGTATACTCGAACAGTCTGGTGGACTCTTACCGATGTTGTTTGCGGTTTTACTACACACTAAAGTCAAATGTTTGGGTAGTACCGTAATTAGGCCACGGCCACTTCTTTCCAAAGCCTTTCCAACTCATCATACCTTCTGCGATTATTCGTTGATGTATGGTGTGGGATTCTATTGACAGCTTTGTGAATGAAACCGCACGTAAAAAGTAGAAGTTTTATAACTGAGACTACTATTTTATGATGTGGTGTGCCATGTAGACAGGCATAAAGACATACTAACATTTTGAAGGGAACTTTTACCTCCATCTTCAAGGCAGAAGATAAAGCCGCGCTGGAAAAATACGGTACAGGATAGAGGGGAAATGCAGGCGTAAACTTTATTTTTGACACCCTGTTGTGTTTCTATAATAATCTGATATTTAATTCCGAACACTCTGTAACAACTACACAAACAATGCTCTTCCTAACATCACTAAGAAAAAAGATAATGTTTACGTCTACAAACGGAGGATTAATAATAATAATAATAATAATAATATTATAACATTTAACATTTGCCTTTCACAAGGAATACTGTTTTAATTTGTTATTTTAATGTGATAAATGCACGTACTTCTAATGTGAGCTGTAGATGTTTTGGCCTAAGTTCATCGAATATTTTACGATTTTATATAAAAACCCAAACTTCCTATGCGAAAGAAAGAGATCTCATTCTTAACCCAGTTTTCGTATTTATACACAAACAATTTTCTGTAAAGTATTTTTATTTTGATACCTGATGATGGCCCCTGCAGCGGAAAAATGTTGTCTGTTTGAAAATACGAAACAGCTTTAAAGAATGTTGTGATTGACGGATTATGTGATACCTTGTTCCTGGGGAAGGTTGGATAACATTGCGGGCAAGCCAGTATTTGACGGTTTCCTTAAAAGATGGTGGGGCGCTGGTGCTGGCAGATCAGGGGCAGAAGTTGAGAATAAAGTGACAAAGAAGATTAACATACAGGGTTCGTTAATTTGTGTGTACAATATTGATATTTAGTGAACAATTGCTGTAACTGTAATTTATGTTCCTGTCGCAAGTAAACAGGCACATATTTGCGTGGCGCCCTATAACAGGAATGAAGACAATACAATGTATTCGTCGGTCCTAACATTGCGTTTCCATCACGCTTGATTCTGCTTTGAAAAGCTTAGCCTTGATTAGTTGTAATACATTTATTTTAGTTAACAATGTTTCCTGACAATTACAGGTTTTGATTTTAAGTGACTTATTCCTCCTCTGGATATTCTACTTTCCTAGATTCGTATGTGTTCACCAGCGTCATGGAAGAACCTGCTATCTTCATCTTCACTACAAAAATTCCTCCAAAACTTTGGCAACTACCTACAGAAGTATAGTATCATAACTCTGTAAGCCACAGCCTAAATTCGCACCGCCCTGAGAATTTCAATCTTATACCTTCTAATTTTTCTTTCACTGTAATCACCATTATTATACCGTTACTTTTCATTCCCGTCGATCCTGGGTAATTGCAATGCCCTTATCTCCCTACCCTCGGAATGAATGTCTTGTGTTTTTCGTCTTCAGTGCTTATTTCTAGCAGCTTGCTGTTACTCGCAACTTAGTTAAGTAACTGCACTGGGTTATACGCTACCATGAAGGCCACAGATCAGTCTGTGGAACATACCGATCTCTTATAAACCTATCATTGCTTCTGTATCAAATGGAATGTCGGGTCAATGCTGCGTGTACATAGCACTGCCTTAGCTCCTTTGGGCTCTGTGGTAACTACATGTTCACCTGCACTGACATTAACGCCCCAAAATTCAGTTCGCACCTCACAGAGAACACAGTATGTCTCAGTTTTTAAAGGGCATTCGACAATGCAAATTAGGGAAATCATGGCTGTTTGTTGTGAAATTCACATGAAAAATGTGAATACACCACGTTAAAAAAATGCAGACTTTTAATGTTGAACGTGCCTGTACATGTAGTAATCAATCAGCCTTAAATGTTTTATATCTTTTTTGCTCCCACGCTGTATGTGGGTGTTTAATATGATTTTTTTCCTTAAATCATTAACCAGTCTTTTCTTTGTAATTGAGAAACAGCTATTGTCTAAGTGATACGAATTTAATTTTTAAAAGCGACGTGTTCATAAATCTCAAGTTATAAATGATGTGCGCATCACGAATTGATTCGTCTGTCAATCCACGACCGTGAATTTGTCCATCAGTTGTTTCCGTTTTCTCCCTTTGATTGGAACATACTGCTGTAACACGTCCTGAAACATGCATTATGTTCTCCTGCAAAGTAACAAAATGTTACCATGATTTGATCGCAATAGATAAAGCCTTAATGGATGTTATGTATAGTTTATATTTGATTCATGCTTCTATCCGTTGTTAGAATCAGAACATCTTTTATGCAACGTGTAAATGGCCTGCAGTTCAGAGGATAGGCTGGCTAGTGACGTCATGTATCGTTTAATAACAGTGACTGTACAAGTCATATCCTAGTTAACCGTCACCCAGCGACTTGTCGGATTCTGTATTAATGAAGGGCGCAAATATGAATAAGGTAAATTTGTCCCCTTGTTTAATTAAGCAACACGCCATAAAACAAACCTACACACCTCCGTAAGCGGGAGGGCCGTATTGCTCCAAAGAAAACAGCTGCGGGCCGTAGTGGTAGATTCGGCGGCGGGAGAGTCATTACTTACTTACTTACTTACTCACTCCATGATGCAGAGTCCTTCTTGAGAAGCTAACTGGTTTGCAGCTGGTCAAGAAATTCCCCGCATTTCACGGAGCCCGAAGGTTCATTACCGCACCCACAAGCGGCCGCCATCTGTCCCTATCCTGGGCAAGCCCAATCCAGTCCATATACCCACATCCTATCTCCTGGAGACCCATCCTAATATTATCCACTCATCTAAGCCTAGGTCTACCCATTGGTCTCTTTCCCTCCGGTTTCCCCAGCAAGATCCTATACACCCCCCTCTCCTCACCCATACGCGCCACATGCCCAGCCCATCTTATTTTTCTCGATTTTATCACCCGCACAATGTTGGGTGAGGAGTACAAATCATTTAGCTGGGGGAGTCATTATTAATAATTATTTAATTAAATAAAATAATTACTTTTTAATTACTTTTCAGCAGAGAGCTGTTAAAAAATAAATTGTCGACTACAACATTTCATTTTCACTGTCAACTAATTGCAGTTATTTAAAAATAACTGTTATTTTCAACAGTCGTCACTGGCGGCACCGTGAGCTCCAGTGGTCTTACGTTGTGTCGGTCTGTAGGTGGCTGAGGGACTGGTTGTATACCTCCACGCATTCTTAAGCAGTGCAATAGATAGGGGTGTGTGGTAAGCTTCACGCTGCGGCCTCTTTACTCCCAGGACAGTGTCCCAGGTGCATACTGGGTAGGAGATTATGTGATCCTCGCTGTCGGTTCTTGACGCATTGGTTCAACGAAAGCCACGCCCCTGTCCTTAATCGCATTACAATCCGTCGGTCTTCCATCTTGTGAATAAAGGTCTTGGAAATTAGGCCAACAAGAAATAGAGGCTTTTGAACAGAGGGTGGAAGAAAACGTTCACCTGATGAGCCTAATGAGCATATGACAATGAGGGGCCGGTGTTAAGGGGAGGGAGAAATCACGGTTTTGCCATTTAAGCTGCGTCATTGCGCCATTCGTCACTTTCTTGTAGTTCTTTCGAAAGTAGTACGACGGGAACAGGCCCAGCACACGCTGATAAACGCTATAAAAATCGTGAAATACAAATTTTCAGGACATTTTTAATATTCTCCATGAAAATATAAGGTACTTCTACTCCTTGCCAAATTTTAATAGGATGGTGAGGCGGGCGTCGCAAGTGGCCCAGGCAAGAGAGGGGGACAAGAGCCTACGACTTTCTTGGGAAAATCTGAAGGAAAGCGTGTCATTTATTGAATATTATATTTTTGAATATTTTATTTTATTTTATAAGTATTTTATTGGCGATTCTTTATAATTGATGTTTTTTCTCTAGGCTTAGGTGGAAGGATAATATTAAAATGTATATTAAAGTAATGGGATGGCAGAATGTAGACTGGATCCTTCTGGATCCGGCAACAGACAAGTGGTGGACCTTCGTGAACACGGTAATAGATTTTGGGGTCCATGAAGTGCGGGGAATTTCTTGACTAGCTGACGAATTATGGGCCATTCAAGTAGGACTTCGCCGCACGGAGTTAGTTCTTTAGTTAATGACGCCGGTAACTACTGTCCGTTCGACATGGCGTAACATTAAAGAACACCCGAGCCTCCATTTTTAAAACTAAATTTAAAAGCTCTAGAAGGAAAGTCACACAATTTCGAAATTAAATTAAACGACATCTAATAATATGAATAGTGAAGGTAATTAAGAAAAAAAAAACTTACATTTAAAACACAGGCTTACTTTTAGGAATCGGGAGAAACGATTGTTATTACTGCTTCTGATCCTAAGAAAAACAGATAACCTGTATTTAACTGTAATTACATTGTATCGACAAAGTACTGCGAATGGTTCACAATATCATTGAGGATGGCGGAAAGAAAATAATTGAGAGCTTTATTGCTGAAGACTCCAGTAAACTCTCCAGTTTGTTTTAAAAGAAAATCGTGGGCCAGAGACAGGGATTTCCGCCAGCTACAGGTAATATAATTTGAAAGGAAATCTTAGGTATAGCGATTGAATGAATTTCTTTCTTTCAGTGTCTGATGTTGGTTACGAGTAAAGTTTGGTCATTGCCTCCACTTCCGCAGTTTACTCTTATCGCCATTATAGAGCAAAACTACAGGGGGGAGCAGAATTTACAAGCGTGGTGCAGGAAATAACACTGTTCTCACACTGCCCACAGAGCCAGAAACTGTGACGAATTATCACTAGATATACCTGGGTGTGACGGGATAGTGCAGTGGGTACAAAGACTAGAATATTGACTGGAAGACCGCGGAAACTGAGTTCGATACCCAGCAAGAACAATAGATTATTTTCTTGTCGCATGTTACCAGACCGACTTCAGGGCCCAACCAGCCTTCTAGTCAATGGATTTTTGGGCTCTTTCCAAGGCATTAAAGCAAGACTGGGCGTGTAGTTGTCCACTCATTATCATATATTGCCGACGTTAATAAGTGAACCCGTATTTCCACGTCCCCTACGCCATCACAGGGAAGACTGTGCCTTCTACGGTGACCATTCCTGCATACACTTACCATGAAGTACTTCAGCGTGTCTCGTCGTAGCTTCTGGCGCAGTCGCGGTAATGATTGGCAGTGTAAGGATAGCTTGTGCAGGGGTGCTGATAAGTCCTTAGCCCGATCAGGAAGGAAGCAAGCTAATGTTTTTGTCAGAATGGCTTGAATTTCCTTCGGCGCCTTGCCTTGCAGGAAAAAAAAACTTGATGGCAGCTCGCGTCTCGATGTTGTTGAAATCGCGCACGTCCCTCACATGCTTCCAAGCTTGTTTCATTCCTGGTTGGGCTAAGGACTTATCAGCACCCCGGTACTTGGTAGGAATATAGACTGGCCTGACAAGGAAGCTAACAGCATGTTTCCGCGCGCACTTGGAAGGTTCTGCTACTGTTACAGCAAATACCCCTTTTGGGGTCGTTTCCTGAATCTGATTAGCTGGTTTTCTGATTTAATCGAGAAATATTAATGGAGAAGACCGCCCGAAGTCCTAGACGTGGATGGGATGTTGATATCAAAATGGGTGTTAAATAAGATATGCGGTTGTGGACCGGATTCTGACGTCTTAGGATTGAGCCCAGCGGTAGGTATAGTGAAATAAAAAATGCGTTGAAGGAAGCGGTCGTGGCCTAATTGTAGGTGCTGTTCCGGGGCTTGCTTGGAGGAAATGAGAAAACTTACAACAGCTCACACACTAGTCCATGGGTCTCCAACCCGCGGCCCTCCAGGTTGTATTATGCGGCCCGCGACCAAATTTGTTTATTGTATGTGGGAAATGAAAATCAGCCAATAGTTTAGGCGGTTAGGTATATCACTCATTAATAATTTTTTCACCTGCGGCCCGCGTATCAACCAACGGTATTGGATGTGGCCGTTTGTCCTAAAACGTTTGGAGACCCACGGACTAGCCGGTGTTGTGGCTGAGAATGGAGCCTGGCACATCCCCAGTACAACATTGCTGCTGTAGTCATCTTTCACGGCGCTGCGTATTTTATTGATTTGCCCAAATTGTGTAACACTCTTTTTGGACACAGAAGGGTATGTAGCTCAGAAGTCGATAACACCATCATCTTAACAGAATATCTATATTTTGTAAGTTGTCCATATGCGTAATTAAGTACCATGCCATGAATACGCACCGGGCAGCGGAGGTACAGCGCCAGGCAATATTAACCTTTTTCCAACTTGCAAGTGAATGGGTCAGCTTGACAGCCCAGGCGCTTTATCCGCGGAAAAGATCCCCGATACTTTTTGGATAGGACGCTGTCTGGGCCTCAGGGGTGGTCTGGACGCTGTGGTGAGGAGAAGTGGCTTGTTAGCGGTTTGACATTCTCAAGGCTGTAGCTTTCAGGACGTAAAGTTTCAGAAGAGCGTGCCGCAATCATCATGGGTCAGGTTCCTCTGAAACGCCGATAAGCTTTACCAAACTACATGGCGTCACATCCCAAAACAATATTTTCATGTTTATCGTCGTGCGATAACTCCGAAAATAACAGCTTTTTTTTTCACGACCTACTCAGCCGGTTCATTTTCCGGGAAAAGGGGGCGTTTGTATGGCCTGGTTACTGTGGGGGTGGATGTACGACCCTGAGGCCGCTCCGGATATCCGTGTCAATCTTGAAGTCTGAACAGTCGGCTACTTGTTCCTTTTGTCGATGAATCAGCAGGTGAGATCTTATCCGCCGCAGTCTACAGGAAGTACTGGATCTGTTTTCATTACGTCTGGGCGAGTCAGCCAGACTGCTCCACGCTGTATGAATGGCACACACAGACATCGTATCATATCACAGCACTAGCATTTCCAGCTTGCTGCTTCTACTGTCGAATACAAGGACATTTATTCACCAGTAAAGCGCCCTGAGAACGATGGGTACCTGACGAACATATGATGCAGGGCGAGGCTACACCATCCTGGTGCAAATTAGCGGCATATGATTATGGAGTTCATAGTCTTATTGTGTTCTTTCATAATTTAGTCATAATTTCTTAAACTTTCGTGTCATGAACTTCCTAAAAATTATCCGCCAATAAAATTTCACTTCCTACCTTACAGAGAACATATGTCGTATGTATTACAAAGACCGACCGGATAATACCGTTTACGGAAGGAATCGCTTTAAGAGCCGTGCGGAGTATATGGATACACCCTGTGGGCAAAGCATCGAGATTTGCAATGCTCAAGAAGGTGTTTAATATAGTAAGCATTAAGGGGTTGACAGCAAAACAGCAGCGAGGGACGGGAGTGTCAGACAATTCGACCCCCTGTTCGGCGTGATCATGGTATCAGGCTGCCGACCGGTGTACATGAGGTCTTCGCTCTTCTGAGTTGTTACGCAGCTTATGTTTGTAGTTAACCGACGCTTCGGGGCAGCCTGTCGGTCACATCCTTGAAGTAGCTAGTCTGTAGTAGTAGCGGTGGCGTCGTTGTAGTAGTAGTAGTAGTAGTAGTAGTAGTAGTAGTAGTTGTAGTAGTAGTAGTAGTAGTTTTTGTTGTTGTTGTTGTTGTTGTGGTGGTGGTGGTGGTGGTGGTGGTGGTCTTGCTGGGAATACGCGAGCCTGTTCATTTTGTTTCATATTTTATAACTTTTATTAGTCGGAATCTTTCTCCGCCGCAGCTTCAGTACACGCCTTCATGTTCAGGCACTCCAGACGCTTTGGTCTGTTTGAACACGACGGTTGGTGCTGGGTTATTTATTGATTAGTAAGTATAGCAGCTCGCTATGGGCTGGACGATCCAGGGGTCGAATCCCAGTGGTGGCGAAATTTCCCGCACCTGTCCAGACCGGCCATGGGGCCCACGCAGCCTCCTATACAATAGGTACCATGTCATTCCCGGGGGTAAAACGGCCGGGGCGTGGCGTTGACCACCCACCCGATCTAGCGCCGAGGTTGATAAAAGAGAAGGGTTATACGTGTAGTCCCCCTGTGGGCCTACGTGGCCTGATCTGTGGTGAACTTTACCTTTACCCTTGCCTTTAATTACCAAGGCAAACAGTCATACGGCTAGTGTTGAATTGTGGCAATAGATTTAATATATCTTGACATATTAAGAACGAGGGGCCTTGTACTGTCAACACGGATCGTCATGTCATTGCGTAAGTTCCTTGGTTTATCTCTAAGCCCAGTTAATCTAATCAGTTGTGCCCCTGAAGCTGAGTAACTGATTAATACCTAATGTCCAAGCGCACGAACGTTGTTATCAGTCACTTCTTTCATTGCAACTAAATACACATGTTAAATACATATACGTATTACCAATCGCATAATAAAAGAAAGGAGTCAACAGATATTAATGTGCTACAATTATGGATTTTAACTAACATTTTTAAAAATTTTAAGACATAGAAGGGCGAAATACATATTGTTTTTAACATTGTAACAGCATTGTAAATTTAAAAAAAAAGCGGGATGTATTTGATATTTTATAGCACAAGTTATGTAACAACATTGCCCAAGGCTATAATTCTTGAGCAAGTAACGCAATGGTCTCCCTGAAGACGATGTAACAAACACCGAAACATATAAGGAATTTTATATTTTGCTGACCGTGCATCCTGGTACAACTCTAGGTAAATGTTCAACTTGATGCACATTTACGATACATAATGCGTTTATTATTATAATCCTCTACGTGTTTCGAGCAACTCTGTGCTCATCATCAGGAGGTCAAATTGTATTAACCCTTTAAACGCCGAGTTAAATCTCATCTGCCATCTGCTGGCATTATTAGGAGCTCATCATATTTTCCACGTTAGCGTGTTAAGGGTTAATACAGCATCTGGTATAGTGTTCTGTGTAAGTGACCGTCCGGTGTGCAGGTTAAGAAGGAACTTGTTCCTTCTCAACCTGCAACAGACATGTAAAAAGGAGGTAGCTGGTGATAAATATATTTGTTTAACATATGATGTGCATTTACTTGGAATAAAAGAAGTGATTGACTGCAAGAATGCACGGAGTGGAAAGCTTAAAAATAATCGATGCTCAACAAGCAAAGGTAATTAACAGACTTTGCTATGTTTAGCCACTTGAAACATAAATAGTCATTAAGAAGAAGGGTGAGGGAAGGTGGGGGAGGGAGGAGGAGAAAGACGAACATGAAGAATGGGAAGAAATGGTATAATGAGAGGCACAATTTTTTTAGTTTGGGGGGGGGGGGGGGGGAGAAGGGGGAAAAAAAAGAAAAGGAAGATGGGGAGGAGAGTGTATGTGGGGGGTTGTTTTTTTTTGGGTGGGGGGGGGGGGTGGGGGCAGAAATTGACTGAGCGCTGTGTTCACAGACT
>Ga0123352_10012633_pt1 | contig 13359 bp, 7 predicted proteins | sample TergutLab28metaG_FD_89700 | JGI IMG/M metagenome (GOLD analysis project Ga0123352, IMG submission 89700) | Labiotermes labralis P1 segment gut microbial communities from Petit-Saut dam, French Guiana - Lab288 P1 | ecosystem: Host-associated > Arthropoda: Insects > Digestive system > Gut ... | reverse complement strand
TCAACTTGTTGTTTTAAAGTAACATATCGATACGTTGCTAAAACATGTCTATGGATGGAGTCAAGCATCAATGTTATTTTAAACTGTTAGTTTTGTCAATGTCTGGGAACAATATTTGTGTAAAAATTCAGTTTTTCTGTGTATAGAATAAACTTCACGCGAAAAGTAGCACATCTATCCTTAAAATCAAAATAGTATCTTGCTCTGGGTCACCAGCGGACATCGACTCACATGGAAGAGGTCACAATTTGTAGTTCGGACTGTGTACAAGTGTAGGTTAGAACCTGGTTAAGAATCATAAGGTTCGTCATCCCCGTTGTGTTTATAATTGTATTTGTTTTTAAGATTATGTTGTTTTCCACACTATTGTTTGCTAGTTTACTTCCCTTACCTAATTTTATTAAATCCTATAATAGTTTTACTTCAGATACTGAACTGACAAATTATGAAAATCTAACTTGATGTATTATAATAGTAAATATAATAACAAAATAATTAGATCAATGAACCCACTATAACTATAGATACTACATTTATATAAAGTTGCACACTGTGTATTTATAAGCTAAGTGCACATGTACATACAATCTCTACAAACATAAGATGATACAGTATATCCAACTATATTAATCTAGAATGGCAAAAATAGCAGAACCCATGTACCCACACCACCCATCCTACACAACACATACGAGATCTCGTACCCACTTCACCTCTTACCTCCCCACTTCATGCCGCCCACATAAGTCGAGTATAGCTGCTTACTAAGTTTTTTCATTTCTCAACCTGAAGATGGCCAATGTAAAGTGCCGAAACATGTAGTTGTTCTTTATGTAATAAATTCTTTACATATATCTACCATTATAGAGTTGTATTAGACAAGCATACACACTCCAATCTTGGTTAACAATCAATCTGCATCTCATATATCGGCAATCATAAACTTACGAATCAATGAAAATTGCTAATCGATTGCCGATTCTTTAGTTATTGTTAAAAGTACCGCTGTAGAAAGCGAAGGAATACTATTAGTTATACCGTTTTTGTCGTCTTTTTCATCACCACCACCGTCATTATCACTACCGCCGTCACTATCTTCACTATCACCAGGATACTGGACAGAAACTTCATAAGCGAGGAACTCTGTATTTTTTATAATTCGCCAAATAATAAATTGACCATTTTAATGTATACGAGATAAGCAAAACAGTAAAAAAGTGCACAAAACAAATTAGTCTTCAAAACCACATGGAAGAACGGAAAATGTGTGTATACGGTGTGGGTGGTAATGTTAATAAGACTAACTCAATGGACAAGTGACCAGTTTGAGAAGCTAATAATATCTAATTTTGTTAAGAAATTCCCAGCATTTTATAGATCCCAAATGTTCATTTTCTTACTTGCTTGCTTACTCCATGGAGCAGAGACCTTCTTGAGAAACTAACGGGTTCTCAGCTAGTCAAGAAATTCCTCGAATTGTGTGGGACCTGAAAGTGCATTATCGCCTTTGCAAGAGCCCGTCACTTCTCCCAACCCTGAGAGAGATCAATCAGTCCTTGCCTCCCCATCCCACATCCTGATGATCCATCGTAACATTATCATCCCATCTACGCCTGATTCTTCCATGCGGTCTCTTCTCTTCCGGTTTCCCCACCAAAATTCTGCATGCATTTCCCCTCCCCTGTATGTGCCACATGCCCCATCTATCTCATTCTTCTCGATTTAATCACCCGAATGATACTTGGCGACGAGTACAAATCATTAATCTCCTCATTATGCAACTTTTTGCCTTCCTTTGTTACCTCGTCCCTATTAGGCCCATTACAATGTTCAAACAGGCCTGTCAGTTTTCTTTATACAAGGCCACATCAGTCTAGAAATTGCCCTTGATCTTATTTCTTGAACATTAGTTCAGTATTTTCCACCCTCTACACTTATGCCTTCCAAATTGTCCCTTTCAAACTGCTTTATCACCAAATTCCAGTAGGCAGCACTACTCTTCCCCAAAGTGTAACTTACCCCACCCTTCTGATCCTTTTTGATTCTTATTTACATGAATCTTAAAGAAGTTGGTTTGGGAGTGCCGACTGAATTCATGAGGCTTACGAAAGGGAATATTGTGACCATTGTGAAAATGGTAATTAATTTTCAAGCTCTAAATGTGCATATGATAGTTGAATAAAGAGAGACCAACTTGATGTCACTTGCTTTATTATTTCATTTTTTATGCTCAACATGTTTCGTATGTTAATGCATCCATCCTCAGAAGCTTGCGACTTATTTTTAAAAAATGAAATAATAAAGCAAGTGACATCAAGTTGGTCTCTCTTTATTCAGCAATCAAGATGATGCACCGTCCAATAAATAATATAAGATGCATGTAATAATTTAATGTTTGAGCGACTAGCAGCATCTCAAGAAGGAAGTCGTAGAATTTCCCTAATTCGTCATCATGAATCTTTCGTTAATTTATTCACTTAACAATAGTGTAAAAAATATTTAAAACAACACCGATGCAGATATGTTCTGAAAACTCAAAAGTATGAAAGATGAAAGCTGGAATCATACTATTTTGAATTATATTTACCTCTGCATAGGAATTATGTTTGCAGATATCCCAACTGCAGAACACTCGTCACACTGGTGTAGTGAGTGAATGTACACTGAATGTGTGTGGCCGCAGTCAAAATAAAAATTGATGAGGGTGGATAAAGGGAGTTTACACAAACCACGATGCAATGATTCTGGATGAGTTAGTCCTCAGAGTAGTTTTAATTGGAACAGCAGTGGCTTTTTGGAAGAGAATCGCATTTTATGGATGTGGAATGGTGTGTTGGACTTTTCGGAAACTGGTACATGTCACATGCATATTTATAAAGTTTTGACTACGAGCACGTAAGCCGCCCTTTCACGCCATTCAGTACAGTGTACGTGTAATGGAGATAATTTACTGTGCGTATTTTAATGGACTATCAAATCCTGACTTTTTTTTTTTACAGTCAGTTAGACAATTCTTCTCACAGGTACCGAATGATGTTACGTTAGGAAAGTCTTTTTGGATGCTAGGCGTATATGCATTAATATGTATGTATGTGTTTGTTTGTGTGCAAAACGTGATTAGCAATTTTGGTACTTTGAGTGAATGCTTTTAATTTACATGTATTTTTAGGTGCCTGATAAAACTGCTGTAGTTTTGAATTAAACATGTCATTCCTTTGTTCTCTTTCCGTCTGTAAATTTGTACTGAAAACAAGTAGACTGCAGAGATGTTTAATTCGTACGTAGTTCATTATCGTTTCACAACAGCATTCCTCTTCACGTTGTACAGAATAATGTAACCTCAGAACGTAACAGGTTGATCAGCCTTTTGTGAAAATTTGTGACACGTTATATATATATATATATATATATATATATATGGAATATAGTGTGTACGAGTTACTTTTAATATTGACGTTTAATATTTCTACCCCAGGGGTTTCCATGCGTAAAATCCGTTTTAAAATCTAGACCTCTGTATTAAACGAATAAAATCACTCATTCATAAATTTATGAATAAAGAGTGATTCATTTGCTAACACAGTTAAATTATTGACCTTTATAACAAAGAAGTAATGTGTTCTGTCTGAAGTAGGAACTGATTTTTTTAAGTGCTTAATATGAATTTAATACTCCTTGAGATTGACGCGAGCTACTAACCTCACATGTATTATTTTCTTACATTCTTAAAGTGCTGGTTGTATGTTGAGTGGCTTCAAGAACGCAGATAATAATACAAATTGACGTACTGTCTTCCTGTTTAAATTTTTTATCTAACTTTGTGTTTTATTTTCAAAAACTTGAAAGATGTGAATGCATTTGAGAGCGGCCTTATTCATCCCTCTGTCAAATTTGTCAACAAATTTGATTAATCAGGGCATGGGACAACTGAGTACGAGTTTGCAATAGAATTATTTTGATTATTTTTGTCATATGTAACTCATATCATTCGTGAAAATAAAATTATATTTGACTTTTCAAATCACAAAAATATCCATTACAATTTTTGTCCTAACGCTTCACTAAACTGTAAATGCAATTATTTTTAAAAAAAAAGTTAAAATAATCTCTTGAGAGTTTCAGTGTGTTATCAGTCATCCAATTATTCCTAAGAATAAGAATGTGATTCTGAAAGAAATTAATACGCAAGCCTGTAACATATAATGAAGTTTGAAACAGTTTTACAGGGGCAGAAATTCTGTTCCTCTTAAGTAGCTTAAAACTAGCATATCCAGAAACGTCTGCAGGCTTGCTGAACATAGAACTCAAGAAACATCTCATTTTATTCACAGAAGAATTTAGACGAAAATGCAGAACGTGTGAATGTTTGTGAATTCACACAACGAACAGTAAAATAAATCAATGGAAGATTCGACTGAATACTAACATCTTAAGAAACCCATTGAATTCTGTCTTGTATTTCAATGACGTGTAAAGTTACTAAGTGGTCGAGCAGAATGTATCTGTCCGTTTTCATACATTTCTCTAAAAACTTAATAGTTTTATATTATTGTTATGGAAGATTTATATTAAATGCTGATGGAAATATTCCTCCTTCCTGTCACTCTCGGTAGAAATGCAATGGAAACTCTGCAGGTTGCAAATAACGTGAACAGCTCTGAAGTTACAGACACTCTGAGGGCAATGCTGGACAATGTAAAAAGAGACAGGCGTATAGATATTGAGTTTCATTTGTAATTAAGCAGTTCTTTTTCAGTAATCATCAAATCAGAAGTTACACGTATAAAAGCCTTAGTAGGTTTTAGACCTATCTTTTTCAGACCAAAGTTGACATTATTTGCAGTCATACTGAATAAAGTTCTATCAGCTTTACTTTCGTAAATTTATTACTGGAAAAGCCCATTGCAAATCTCCTCATATGTTTGTATTTACATTGCCACAAAGAACCATTTTTATCACAGAATTAAAAGAGAAAATATTTATTTCACGAATGGGAGTAACTTTTTAAATTCATACTCCTTTCTCTGTTAGAATAACTAATTTGATTCACTCTTACTTCTTTCCACGAAAGACTTCGACATTTTACACATAGAATGATATGTAAAATTGATCAGAAATTCAGTACGGAGTAGCGTGCCTGCATTTTCATACGAGTAGGAGGTACACATATGTATAAACTTCTATGTCCACTGTCGTAACTGAGATTAATAGATATGTAAAACTTTTAACATTATGTTTTATGTGCTATAAATAAACGCTCATAACATTGGAGATTACAAAATATTAAAGAACTGTTTTCTTGACTCTATGTTCTTAAGAGTAGAGAAATTCTTTCCAGTCTGATTTCCGTAATTGTATCGAATATTGTAAAAAGATCTTCTGATTTCCAATAAATAATAATTTACACAGAAAAAATGCCTTTACACTTTTACACATTACGACGACATTTTTAAAATAGAAAATAATCTTCAATGTGTCTACAACGTATATTTAATTATTAATAAAATTTAAATCATATATTAGTAAAACGTATAAGCAAGAATTTCGAAACACCTTTACTTGTTTTGCAAGTTATATTTCATATTTAAATATTAAAACGTGTTATTTAGCCCAGACTGCCTTGATCCAGAATGGTTGTTTACTGTCATTCGTTATTTATAAGCCCCAAGTTTATTATTATTTACTAACAATAATGACCAGGTCTAATTTATTATTTTGCTTGAGTTTCATGGATTCTGTTGGTGCTTTATTTGTGGTACATACTTTATCTTTCTCTCTAATTTTGTTCGCTGCGACGATATATGTAATTTGTATCTTTCACTTGTTTACAAGTCTTGGTTTTTAGATATCGCTTGTAACAAAGTATGTTGCTTCACTTGACTTGGTGTAAAATACCAGCGCAAGAAATAAAGAAAGAAGCTCTCAATATTATACTGAACGATGAGATTAAGTTATTGCATACAGACAAACAGTGAGTCAGCAAACAGCTTCAAGAAGCACATAAAATGGAGCAAATCTTAGTCCTTTATAGGAAATGCTAAACAAGATTAATTAAACCAAGAAATAAAGAAATGACCACGTACTCAAAATTGAAATAAGCAAATGTTTAGAAACTTAACGTAAAGTGATATTACGGTAACCAACTGACACTAGTAACCCACGATGTTAAATTAATCACCCGCAAAATTTTATGGAAATATGGAGCTTCGTAATGAAAGTGTACAATAAAATATTCCTCCTAAAATCGACAAGAAACAACTGAAGAAAATAATTTAAAAAATTAAGCTGCAATAACTGAAGTACTTATATGTGAGCAATAAGTGTACTGACAGAATAATGATGCATATAAAAAAGCGTAGAAAGAACAAAATCACAGGAAAGAGAAAGAAGTAATTGTGAATTAAAAATGGTGAATATCATATTATATACAATTATGAAACAAATTGCACATTGCTAAACCCTTCGAAGCTAACACAGTGGTAAAAAAAATAACATTTCTTAAAAATTCAGCGGTTTGCCGAAAAATGAAGAAGGAAAAGATTATATTTATGGAAATGCAGCATTTCAAAGGAATGTAAATGTGGTTGAAAGGAATGTTTATCAGTTACACATAGAACTGTAATTAAAATAAGTTAATCTCCGAACTTCGATACAAAAATTTTAGTAAGATCACATAAAAACGGATTACGTTATTTGCATTATGACCCCTTAACTGTAGTTCGATTCTGGGATTTTCCTAGAAATTGGTGAGATGAATTGCTGAGGAATCGGAATAACTTGGTTCGAAAATGTATGAAATCACAGAATTATTATACAGATGGCTAAAATAAAATATTACACTTAATTATGCTCCCAGTGTTAATGATAAAATATATCGAATAATGCGCAACGGAAATTAAAAAATTTAAATCGTGAAATATTGCAGACACCTCCAATTTGTACATTTATAACATTTGTAACGAGGTACACAACACCTCACAAAACAAGTACCATAGCCCGTCAAAGCACAACTTTCGTCTAGCAATTATAAACAGCAGCTACATATTTCGGCTACAAAGTCCCCATCATCAGGTTGCACGTATATATCAGAAGGATAAAAAGGAAATTACATAAGTGTATTTTACTCAGAGTAACAAATTATTATTAGAAGAGAATTCAGTTTACAATTAAAGATTCTCAACTCTTGGAAGAGCAAGAAAAAACCTTAAAGTTCGTATCAGCAACAAACGTCCTCCGACAGTCCAGTCGTTCTTACAAATGTCGTTACTAGGCACCTGCTACAAAGTCACATACTCATTGCTCCACAGCGGAGGCATACAGGGAAGATACGACGATACCCACCTTAGGAATTACGGTCATATTAGGTGATTTTACCCTAATGCTAAGTGCAGTGTCAATAGTGTCAACGTAAAAAGTAGTTTTGTGTTTTTTCACCGTGAATTTTAATATAATTATGCAACATAAAACAACTAAATGCACATTTTTAAAATCAATGTTTAATTTTTAATTTTTTGGGAGTATTAAACACACTTTGCTACCTGTTAGACTGCCTATACTGATGCCTGTAAAGCTTACTGCATCTTAACTGTACATACAGCCGTTTTCCTGAAGTTGAACCATCCACTTCGAAACATGTATAAGACATTAAAAAATTAAAAATTAAAATATTACATTAAGAGTTGAACATTTCGTTGTTTTATGCTGCGTAACTGTATAATAAAAAGTAATAATAAATGGCACATAGAAATCATAAACATGTCATGAAGACAACTACTGTGTGCCTAGTCAGAAATTTTAAGTGGCATATTTTTATTCTTGGTGTTAAATAATAATTTGAAAATAAGTGCGTGTGTGTCAAAAATATTTTATTTTCATTTACAATTAATTCCCCCCAAAATTGGCAAGATTTCTGCGTAGATATGTTATAAAAATATTGAAGATGGTTCAATTTGACACCCGCATGTCTGATTTATGTACAGGTTTAATAAAATTTCATATTTGGTGTACGTAAATTGTGCCTCCTTCCACTAGAAGAGCACTGAAAGTGTAATTACAAAATTGTTACATTTAAAAATCCTGCGCCACTATAAGCTTATATACATTCTGACTATCAGCTACTCAAGTGTCCTAATAGAGGATAGGAAATTGTATGCGTTATAGGCAAATTGCATTACGTAGAGAATTTGTGCTAGCCAGTACGTTTAGTTTCTCTAAGAGGAACTGGATCCTTCATTCATTGCCTTCGACCCAATGTAAAACGTTTCCATTTCGTTCTCTTTCTTTTTAACTTTCTGTGTTCTCTTTTATTTCTGCTAGTTGTCAGGAGTCTGAGAGACGGCAACACAAACATACAGAGAACAAAGTATCAGACTGACTCTGAATTCAGTTGAACTTTTGGGGAATGAAACGCGACTGTGATGGAACGCTCTGTAGTGCACTATTGACACAGAAAAGGAAGATTGCTTGACAGCGGGGAAGAAGATTGAAGGAATTTAAGTTTCTGCTAAAAAGAGTAGAGGATTATTGGTTTCCTTCGCTTCCGTTGGATTTTCAGGTATAATAGACATAAATGGTCTCACAATTATGCGCTTATTTTAACTGTATATGATATATTATACACACCTCTATATTTGACGAGATTACAAATTAAGTGTAGAGATGTAGTGAAAATTGTACGAAAAATATAAGAAGAAAAAGAAAAGAAGAGATAGAGAGATAGAGAGAGAGAAAGTAGAAGAAAACAAGAAAGTTGAAAATTTTTATACTAACGTAAGTGGCAATAATATTTGCCATAAGGATTTTTCTTGTCAGTTCGGAGTCGGAAAAAAGAATCTACCCCAATGTAGGGAAATACGTTAGATTCTGTTGACTAAATAAAGGTAAAGAGCGTCCTAATTTCAGTATTTGAATCTATAGGTCCATAAAACTATCGGAAAAATTTTCGGCTTTATTTCTCTTATTACTGAAGTACGTAATTTTGCAAATCATGCCTATGCATAGTATTTGCATGTGTACTTCAGATTTTCTACTAATGTGAAATAAAGTTATGAAACAGTACTGACAACACAACAGAACAAAGATAATCGCAAATAAATTCATGTTAACTCTAAAGACGTCACGAAGGAATACAGCGGAGCTCACATGTAGTTCTACACGTCTACCTCTGGAAAAAGCGTTAGGTTTACCCCTGGGAAAAGCGCCACTCGTTATCAATTGGATAATGGGATTTTGTGGGCCCCAGTGCGGATCTGTATAATTTGGAAAAGAAATTACGTGTCCTTCCAGGAACTGGAACCACTATTTCTCAGTTTTCCAGTCAGCAGACTGATCGTTATACTGACTACCCTCCCCCAGTTTACAAGACAACAAAAAGAAGTTGGAATTTGTTATTTCAAATAAGTTAAAAAGTTTTAGTATTATTTTCGTTATTCCAGAGGATATTTTGGATTACAACTACGGTTTCGTCTATTACGTAGGTTCTTGCATTACACTATTGCACATGTGACAAGAGTCGTACGTATGAAGTTCGATTTTATTATATTCGACATTTAACTCTTCAAATCTACAAGAAACATTCCCATCAGCAGAATAAGACAGGCACTGAAATTTTGTTTTATGGGTCAGGAGATTTTAAGAACATATATCTCTATATCTCAAGATAAGTGGTAACACCATTTGGCAGAATCGTCGAGGTGCTAAAAGTCGGTGTTGTAATAAACTTGTCTTCGAAATTTCATCGCTCCTGAAGTTCATAAACGCGTTCATAAAGAAACGTTACAGGTCTCTTTCGTAAGATTACACATTATTTGTTTATATAACTTTAAATATTATTGTCCCGTTACAAAATTGTAATATCTCATGATACTAACCCTTCACATTAAATTAACTAACATGTATTGAACTAATTAGGCACTTTGCTGGTTTTTCTCCGAATAATTCCGATTTCCTCTGTTACTAATTTTCCACCAACGCTTCTTAACAATATTTCATTTATCTAACACTAGGCTTACGTAATATTAGAAACTGACAGCGTCTTTAAATAAACAGATGCTAAAAAGTCAGAATAAATTTACTCACTTCAGTAACATTAGCGTCTAATGGTACTACAATGAATAAAACACAAGAATTACTGAGTAAGGAATTGCTGCGTGGATCCAGGAAGTGCAAGACGAAAGCAGCATTCAGGCCGTGATTTGAACTCGGGGTTCCCCAAATAAAAGATGTCCTGAGTAGTCACTATGTTCGGAGGACCAGTAAAATATTTGCAATATTCATGTATACAGAGTTACATGAAATGTAAAATAAAATATGGCTATTAATATCAAAATTGAAATTGAAATGTGTTTGACTGTAAAAACTGAAACATAAAATAAAATGTAATTTACAGCACAAGTATAAATATACTTTTTGTGTGCCCGGTAGCTCAGTCGGTATAGCGACTGACTACGGGCTGGACGGTCCGGGATCTAATACCGGTGGGAATGAGATTTTCCGCCAGTCCAGACCGGTCTTGGTGCCCACCCAGTCAGCCTCCTGTAAAATGGGTACCGTGTCTTTCCCGGGGGTAAAGTGCGGCCGAGCCGTGCTGCTGACCACTCACCCCCTTCTATTGCCACAGTCATTGAAGAGTAGAGCTACAACTCTACCCACCCTCTGGGCCACACCGGGCCTGTAACGGGAACACTTTACCTTATATATATACTTTTAGGGTTATTATGTTCCTATCTTTGAAGTTCGTGTATTCTATGGAATAAAATCTCATGTTTCGAAAATAGCTCAGTACGAAACGATTCTCAGTATTTCGAGAAATTACTGATTATTTTTTCTTTCCTGTGTAGAACCAAACACATTAACAGTAAGGGGCTCAGAAGCAGTATGGCCTCGTGCGAATTATGTTTCCCTATATATATATATATATATATACTGTAGACTTTAAGTTTTACTTGAATTTTCTACAGGTTTTAAATTACGGACGTAATTTAAGAGAAGCCAAGAAATTTGTTAATTCGTGTGGTTGAAGGACGTAGGTAATTTATTTAAGAAAGAACCCAATTTAAACTTCAAAAGAAGACTCTTACATGACATCAGTTAAAAATATTTCCCATCACTCTTCTTATTCCTAGCTATGATACTTCAAATGTTCTTTCCATTTCTCATCACTACTTCCACACTTCTGATCCTATCTCCTTAATTATAAAATCTTTTTACTGAACCCCCTTCCACTCTAAACAAATTACGCGGTTTAATGAATTAAACTGGTTACGTAAGTTCCTTACAAATATTTCGTTCGCGGAAAAAAAATTTATTTCTTTTAGGTTCCTACGAATTTAAACAGCCGATTCGAAAACAAATATAAATTTATTTATAAAATCGGAACTCCAACGGTATATTTAATCACACGGGGTTTCTTATGGCTTTTCTAAGGCGCGAAATTATTTCGTTATTTGGGAGGTGCAGAACACCGACTTCATAAACTGCCGGTAATTTTGTGTTGATCATTAAACAACGATATGCCGATGACGAGCTTCTTAAGGGAAAGGAATGAAGTTGCTTCCAAGAACCTGTCACAGAAATGAATTAGCATTTACCAAATAGTTATATGTTTTAAGCTGTCGACTCTAACAAAGAAGTCTACTATGGATTCCTAGGAGCAAATATAAGGATAATAAATTTTTTCTCAAAGGTTTTGAGATGTAACATACTCTTCGGAGACAAAAAAATCACAAATTTCCGTATCAAATCAACCACACACAACAATTTTTATCAATTTATTTACGTCTGCGTGTCTCTGCTCTAATTGTGAGCCATCATCAGACCTTCTATATAGGTTGTTCCAGGAAAATTTACATACTGTTGAAAGGCGGTAGTATAGCTTTTCAAATTAAAGTGCGTTATATATGTGCCAAACTGTTGAAAAGTTTATGAAATAAGAAAGATCATCAGCCGTGGAATGCTTACGTGTATATGTATAAATAAATAAATAAATAAATATATATATATATGTGTGTGTGTGTGTGTGTGTGTGGTTAATATAACTCTGAAGGTTAAAAGACTGAAGGTAGGTAAGTCAATAAATATAGATATAAATATAATATATAGGTTGCAGTATACTAGTTACGGTTAAGCTACCGGATCCAGTAAGAGTGAGAATGCAGTGTGTGAACAAGTGCAGTATTCTTTTTTAAGAATTCTATGAAATTCTGTGAAAGAAATTCGACGTGTTGTTCTGGTAGAGATAAAAGAGTAAAGTGACTGCAGCCCGCAATAAATTGAATGTAATCTGCAAGAGTAAGAAAGGAATCACAAATTCTTCAGAAAATAAAAGTAAAAATATTACGTGTTATTGAAAATATTGATATTGGTAAGTATTAACAAATTGTCTAGAATTTTTAGCTAATATTGTATTACAAAAGTATTCAATTACTGATAAAATATTACTTGTAGTTCGTTATTTTCTCTTTTATATATATATATATAATTTCTGTAGTGTTAAGTGTGTCTCTTTCTTATCGAAATATAAATTTTCTGTAATTATATTTGAGCAGTTTCAAGAAAATGTTGCGCAAATTTAGGCTTCTTATTAGTAACAGTTGTAATTATTTCAATTATTATTGTATGGAATATTTGCATGTAAATTATGGTAAGAATATTTTAATGTTTTTGTTTAACCTTCAGCTTCCATAATGGTACGATGTGTTCTTGACGTCTGTGATACTCTTAGCTTCTCAGATGTTTCTGTGTTTTGTGTAGTATTTGCTGGGAAACAGTAATGTCTGAACTTCTGCATGCAGTAAAATAGTTTGAATTAATTAACAAACCACGTAACATAAACATGTTACAAAGAGCAGATCTTAACACGCACCGTACAAGAAAACCACTGTCGTTCTGGAAACGCGTGTCTTTCTCTTTCTTGTAGCTCATGATATTTCTGTCAAAGGACAAAGTTTTGTCCGCACGCCATTCTAGCACAACATTTTATGCAGAAATAAGCAATGCTTTTAAAATATCTCCACACTGTTAATGTAGATAGAGGGCCAGTAAGATTCAGTGTTCTCTCTTCCTATCTTTAGATTAAATCTGAATCTTCTACAGAACAAGAAATTATATCCGAAACGAAACCTAACAAATATACAATTTTTTCAGAAAAGATTAGTTTTGATAATGTGCGTAGAGTACAACTTTTCTAACCTAATAGGGCTATTTTCGTTGTTACACCGTGCATGTTGTCGAGTCACTCAATTATTATACCAACCACTGCACATATATAAAATTTACAAAATTTACACATTAAAACGCTCCGACATGTTTCGGTCCTAGGAACATCATCAGGGAGCCATATCGTCCTTGCTAAAGTCACAC
>Ga0123352_10012631_pt1 | contig 13362 bp, 6 predicted proteins | sample TergutLab28metaG_FD_89700 | JGI IMG/M metagenome (GOLD analysis project Ga0123352, IMG submission 89700) | Labiotermes labralis P1 segment gut microbial communities from Petit-Saut dam, French Guiana - Lab288 P1 | ecosystem: Host-associated > Arthropoda: Insects > Digestive system > Gut ... | reverse complement strand
AGTTGGTTTTAAGAGCACATTTTTTCAGCTGTACCTTTTTGGCCCCCCCCCCCCCCGAAACTAATAACATATTTTGATCACGTGTGGTATTTGTTTCGTGTCTGGGAATTGAATTGGTGCAACATAACGGAGTTAATATAGTGTAACGTTAGGATTTATTTTCATTGTAATATTACTGTAGTGTTTTCAGGCTGTTAGTCAATGACTTTGCATATAGGGAGTACGGTTTTGATGCCAGGCCACTTCTATGTATGCTTTATACTGCTGTGTGTGCACCGGGAAAATATCGGTGCAGTGGAGAGGCATTAAAATGTAATTCGACCGATCCCTCTTTCAAATGTCAACCCAGCTACCAGCGATGTTGGTTGGGGACTTACATGGATATTATCGTTATCTTCAACCCAGTACCTGGGGAGGGCATTACAGAAGAGTGTCCCAGTCATGTTGCGGTTTAACTGTATTTGTGAAAGTCGACCGGTCATTTTCGTTACAATCATAGGGGCTTTGTTACTTGTAATGTAGGTCTTCAGGATTTCGGCTATGAGGTGTTTATTAAGAGTGTTTTGAAATGCACAAGAAGGTCACTACATGTTTATTGTAGACTTAGAGCCGGAGACTAGCAATTCTAAAGTCACTGACAATTGCTACTAAAGCAGGGGTGGTCAATTATTTTTATTAGGAAACCAGATATTTTCGTTTGTAAGTAACCGTGGATCGAAAATTCTTGCGAGGAAGGAATTGCAATATGAAACTGAAGAACGTATTTACAAGTCATTGCTTCGGACTTAATTGTACCTATAAAATGCACAATTTCTAATTAGTACTTACATTAGATACTCTTTTCGTACATGTTTCAGTACTCGTGTACCATCTATAGAAAAAAAAATTCATTTTCTTAAAAACAAAATACTATGGGAAACTGCTGTGTATGGGTACTTTTTTCTGTAGCTGATACAGAAAATAGAACCCACAGACAACACCTTCGCATGGAATTTGATTTTTAAGAAAATTACATATTGTTCTCTCTGCATTTGATACATGAGTACCGCAACATGTAGGAGAAACTTATCTAATGTACGTACTGATTAGAAATTGTGCGTTTGGTTGGTATAATTAAAAGGTGTACGCTAGCATAAGAATGCACGTAATGGAAAACTTTAAAATATTTTGGAATGAGGGCTATTTCTTAAGACATAATTTCACAAAGCAAAGGGTCAGAGGATCTCATTTGAGCCGCTGGAAGGAAACAAAAGCCCATAGAGACACAAACTTGCCTAACTCATCAGGTCGAGAAGAAGACTTCTATGAATATGACAGAGCACAAAAAATATTTTATACTAATTCATTTGGCAATGTCATTCTAAATTCAGACAGCTATATGAAGTTGGTCACATATATGCATCACACGGAATTTAAAGGTTGTCATTCTCGACTTCATCTTTCCCAGTTACATACATCTCAAAAATGAAGGGAATATACACGTGTTCTTAGCATCTTAAAATTTATATTTTAATAATATTATCTACGTTACCATCTTGTTTTGTCACAATACTGTAATTTTATTCTGTGACGAATTAAGACATAATGTAGTGGACTATGTTTAAAAATGGTTCTGTGTTTTCTTTCTGTGTATTGGGCCTGATTTCTTTAATGGGCTAGTATAGGTGTACAGCCTGCACTTTGTCCACCCCTACACTACGGATGTAGGCAGTACATTCATTGCATGATGACATCATTACGAGATTTGATCGCTGAAAGCGAAGTCTGCCAATCCCACTTGTTGGGCAGTAATAAAACATTTTCCAGTCGCTTGTGGACCCACATTAGGCACAAAAGTAAACTGTTGTGCTTCCAGGTTACTTCCGAAACTTCACCCCCTCCACCGTTTTAACAGGATTTTGTACATAACTATTTTCACTCCTGAATCATCATTATAAGGATGTACAATCACGTCTTGACTTTAAATTCAAACATTTCCTTTCAGAGATTATTAATCCTTATACAATAGTAGTTACTATACCAATAGAAATTGCTTCACCATTACAAAATCTGCACATGTAAGCACAGAGTGGATTTATGGGTCTCGCGACATTTTAATATGCACTTCTCTTTTATCCGCGAGCATCATTAACTTGGTATTATAAAACATTTTCTACGAGAGAGTATCTAAGTTTCGAAACAAAATGTACGTTAACTTCAAACCTAATATAATTCCTATTGGGTACTGATATTTTAAAGTACAAGATTTTCTTGATTTAACACTTTAAACGCCGAGTTAAATCCCATCTGTCCTTTGCTAACATTATTCGGAGCTCACAGTATCTTCCACGTTAGCAGGTTAAGGGTTAAAACTTGTAAGCAAACGATCTGTGATAATACGAGTGCAATATGACCATTTATTAGCGAAATGGTTTTGCGCCATTTCTATGGCGTCGTCAATCTTGCCTCTTTTCCTTTTATTCTAGTAGACCTCTTCGCAAAGGCCCAAATTTTGACAGCTTTAGAAACATGAGACAATATTTAAACTACGCAATGAAATTTGACTCCTTCCTTCAGAGTGTGGCATGCTACAGGAAATTAAAAGCATTTTAAGTGGAGGCTAAACTTCTTATCGAATTTTCTCTGCACGTTTGCGAGGGAAAATGATGTAGAATATTAAGATTAGCTTGTTTGTCATAACCGCAAAATAAGGGCTATTGAAATTTTTTTGAAATAAAGATCAACAATAAAAATAAACTATACTGAAGTGGCTTGGAACCCAACTAAAAATATTTTATTTGATGGAATTGTACAATGCTTGTTCCGTTGAAACAAATATACCCAAAACCTGGAATACCTCTTAAGAAGTTTTATGTTTTACTGTTGCGAGATTACAACGTGAAAACTCAGGATAAATTTGCCTTATTATTTTTTCTGTGGGAATTTAATTCCTTCCTCTGGGGCCCATTTCGGACCCTATTATTCAGTAGGTACTAAGGGCTGTCTCTCGGGGAGTAATGCGGCTGGTTCCTGTACCTGATAATTTACCTCCGTCCGATAACAAGGTCAAGAATGAGTGGAGATATTCCTCCAGTCCCGGTGTTACCCTAATGGCGTCAGTGGGGATAAGGTTACATCGAGACTAGCCGAGTGGTAGATCGACAGTGCAGGCTCTGAATGAAAGCCCGAATCTGTGGCAATGTGCTGCCTGCTTACGGCTATTGCTCATTTCAGGAGCCTGTGGTGCGCAAGAATGGGGCGATGGTGAAATGCTGATTATCGGTGGAAGACCAAAGAAAGATGGAGAGAATGTTCCTCCCTATGAATTCACTTCCATTCATGCGGGGTCTGAATTCGAGGTTCTGCAATAAGAGATATGTGTGTAACCGCCTGAGCTAAGGCAAGGCCCTTGTCTTTCGGACATATTCGTTATTAAAAAAGGGCACAGGCAGGAAATTTCGTCTGGAAAATAGGGGGCATTATAGGTGCGTATTAGGGCTTGATTTACAGAGGTCATGTCTAAACACACACACACACACACACATGCATGCATGTAAAAAGCATGAATGTAGAACACATACATACGTACAGAGACCTTATATTGATATATATATGGATACGTTAACACGTACAAACATGATACATACCTGAATGCGACAAACTTGCATATACACGTACATACATGTATACATGCACGCATACATAGGCCTGCTTGTATGCATGTATAAGTATATACATAGATGTACATAATATATACATAACACCTTTTTTCATACATTATTTCCCCCAAAATGAAGCAAGAATGCTTCGAAATTTATTGTAGTTCGCATTACCAAGATAGGTGTATCTGTTTTAGGCACTTTCACAAAATTACGAAAAGCGACTATTAATTTTGTCATGTCTGTCTCTCCGTCCGTCCGTCCGTCCTCATGGAACAACTTGGCTCCCACTGGAAGAATTTTCGTAAAATTTAATATTTCAGTATATTTCTAAAATCTGTCGAAGTATTTCAAGTTTCACTGAAATCCGACAAGAATAAAGGATACTTTACATGAAGATATGTGCATATCTATAATAGTATATTGCTGAATTCTTCTAAAAATGAGAAATGATTTTAAAAAAGGAGTAGAGTAAATCGAAACACCCATTTTGTATTCACTAGCCATTTTTTACGAAAATCGTTTTGTTTATGAGATAATGTGGAGAAATGTAGGAGATCCATACAGGCCACAGATGAAAATATAATACGGCGCATGCGCTTTACATGCTGGATAACTAAGGCTACAAACACACACTCAGTACATGTAAAACTTCCACTACAACAATGGTTAGACGAATGCGCCTCAATATTACGTTATACATACATTGCTTGTTGTGTAGCCTAGTTTCGAATATGGCCTTGTACTGTAAAGTGTAGTTGTAGGCCAAAGCTTATTTGAAGCGTGAGGTAACAGCTTCGTAACAGCTGAACATGGAACTGAGATTTGAAGGCGATGATAAATTCCATACTTCAACAGATGGAGAGAAGCAGTTCTTGCCTTGTTTGAAGTTTGTAGTAAAGAACCGAGAAAGAATCGCGCGATTGTTCAGGTAACAAGTTGTGTGGTGATCTATGTTCCATCTGATTATCCTCAAAATAAAGCATAACGCTGCTTCGTTCTCTGCTGTTATAACGACGCTACACCAATTTGGAAGCTATTGTTTTAAAAACGTTTCGATTATCTTGTGGGTACCGAATTCGAAAGAATAGTACTGACATCAGAAGTCAAATTGTTGATTCTAACCATGCATCATATTGGCATCAGCCTAGCCCATTGACATTCCGATCACAACTCCGTAGAAAACGAAATGAAAAATTTAATGTTATGTGTTGTCATTCTGGATTGCATCCAAGATTGATTTTGGACAGGAGTTTCTCCACGACAAGCAGGACATTGACCAGCAAAGGTTGTATGTTGGATCCTATAAAAATTTAAGAGCTGTTTGCAAAATATAACAGAAGCTGTTCAGGATTAAACGAAGATAAGAACATAGCTAACGTATAACAAACAAATAACTCAGTGGACTACAGTAATTGTACAGAAACCAATAGTTTTTTCCGCTAGTCCAGGAATTCCTCGCATTTTATGGAACGCGCCTTTAAAATATTTGGCAGCCTGTCCCTATCCTGAGCCAGATCAATCACGTTCAGACCCTTACGTCCCACTTCTGGAATATTAGTTTCAATATTATCCTCCCTTCAACACCTAAGCTTTCCAAGTGATCTCTTGTCTTCTGATTTCCCCACCAAAACCCTGTTATCCAAGTTTACATTCCTCCCATACGTGCTACATGTCCCGCCCCTCTACGTCTTCCTAATTCCATCACTCAAAAAGTAATGGGTGAGGAGTATATCTTATAAAGCCCTCACTATACAATCCCTTTCAACCCCTTATTATTTCATCCTTCTTGAAGCCCAAATATTCTCATTACCCTATTCTCAGATCCCTGTAGCCCTGTTTTTCTCTCAATATAAGAAACCAAGTTTCTCATCTATAGAAAACTGAAACCAATATATATCGATAATAATAATACGAATAATTTGATTATTATTATATTTATTATTAAGTCGAAAAGAGTTTGCTTTCAGCTTCCTAACGTAATAGCGATTAATACAGTTTTGTCCTGTACACGAAGCTGTGAAGACGCACGTCTAATTGACTGAAGAAATACAGGCTGGCTAACTTACTGACTGAATGAATGAGTAAATAAATAAATAAATAAATAAAATCGTTAATTACTACGAATTAATTCAGTAGCACAACCAATGTCTTCTTGAGACACTAACAGATGCCTAGCTGGTCAATAAATTTAACGTAATTCTGCACAAGACAAATGTGGTCTACATTCTTAAGACCAGCTTTGTTAATACCAATTTTAATAAGAGATCTCTTGCCTTTGGATTTTCCGATGACATAAATGTTTATTTTTTACTACTATCCCATTCGCAGACACGCATTTCCTTCCCATCTCATACAAAACTGGCAGTATCTTCCTACACATAGTAATATTTAATGTTGAGTAACAGTGACGAAGCTTGTTGTTATGTTGTTATTTCAACTCTAGTAGATTCATATATCTTCCTCTCAAAAAGCTATTCCTAAACATTCTTAATCCTGATTTTCCCCTTCCCGATAACACATACATTTCCGGATTCGGAGTGAATAGCCAAGTTGACCCTTCTTGACACCCAGGACACAGCTGCCTTACACCCGCGATAAGGGGCCAGTTCCACTTCATAGCTTGTCTGCCACTGTAGCAAAGAGAGTAATTAATCCCTGTTCTTGCTGGGATTCAAAGCCCGGTCGTACAGCCCTTATCCATTTGCTAAAGTACTTGACGTCTGTAGTAGAAAAATCCCACTTTCCCCCCGAATATATTACAAGAAATATCCGTGCTGCTGAAAATGACGTAGGGCACGAAGCAGTTTTTCTTTGACAAATCAGTGTGATTAACTGCAGAACATCCATTACAAGACCCTTCTTATCGTGCTGCAGGAGCTGATACCGTGTTAAGTACGATTGTGAGTGTTTCAGTACACGTTTAGTCCTGCCTTCTTCTAGCTGAATGATCATCTCAACCTAGTGCTGGGTTTAAAAAAATGCGTGAGCTGTGTTTTAATATTGTTTAGAAGATTTTAAATTTTGTCCAGTCTTCAGTACAATGACGTCATTCTAGGAGTGAGTGAATTAGTGACTGAGCGAATGTGAGTGTGTGTGGAAGAATGACTGCAAGGAGGAATGAATGGAGTATGTGAGTTTGTACCTGCATTTGTGAGCGAATGAGTGAGTGAGTGAGTTAGGAAATGTATGTATGAGATAATGAAAGAATGGATGATGTATGAGTATGATTAGGTGAGTAAGTGTTTGGACGAGTGAATGAATGAATGTAGGAATGGAGTGTTTGAATGAGTATGCGTGAGTTACTGTGAGAGCGAGTGATTGAATAGGTGAGTGACGGTATGAGTGTTTATATGAGTTAATGAATAATAGAAAGAATGAATTACCGAATGAATGAGTGACTGAGTGAGTTATTCTGTGAATGAGTTGAAGTGTGTGTCCGTTTTGTTGGCTGAATTTGATTGAATGGCTGGAGTGATGGAGTAGATTGCAATGTATATCGTCTTTCAATGGACTTACCGAATAATTCTGTGGTATGATGAGTAAGTAGATGGATTTGTGAATGAGAGGCATATGTTTGGAGAAGATCCTCTAATTGGATAATTAAGTTTGTGATTCACTGAGTGAACTAAATGTTAAAAAAGTAAGAGAAGTACCAAGGTTAAGTTTATACGCTTGTATGCAGTTGTATTTACTGCCTACAATTCCAAGTTCCTTACGTCATTACATTACTAAGAAAATGCAATAGGCTACCAAATAAAAATATCTCACAGACAAAAGTATTTCATCGCAATGTCAATTTTAAATGACTCTTTAAAAAATTAGGAAACTTTTCTGGATATCTTGTTTTCTTCTTCTCTTAGCTTTCGAGTTCATGATTTCATAACAATAATTTAATATTATATTTGACTCTGATCCTCCTGTACAAAAATAAGTCGCCAATAGCTTCTTCTCGGAAGGTAAAAGGATCGGAGCCTCATGCCCGCCACTAACACCCCCGTAGTGCCTAAGCATAGGCTACTTAAAATGTAGGCTTACTGTCGTATCTACTGTACATTTGTTTGATGTGTTGTTATGTATAGGAAACTTTGTAGGCCTATTTTATTTTGACCCAACATCAGCCTTAGCGTGGTAGTTGCGGGCAGGACATCTGTCTTTCATTTCTCCGCATGATCAGTTCCTTTTTTCACCGTCATCTCTAGACCAGCTGTGGAGTCTTCCAATCCTCCAAGCCCGTCGATGCCAGAGGCTATTTCTCCGAGGATAAATGGACCGCATCCTGAGGTCGATATTATCTTTATCGTGTTCCGAGCTCTGGAAGAAACAGAACATTTTCCCCACGCCTGTGCCCTCCTTTGCGCAATGTTGACTTTTTTTTAAATGACTGCATGAACTTTAACTCCTTATCAAGGAGTGGTTACAAATGGTAATCTCAAATAGCAGATGCCTTTGGGCTTCATGTTCGTAGCCAATAACATGCATGGATGATACCACCCCCATTCAATTTCGTGAAACATCCTTCTGTCAAGACGTTTTCAGACAGGTCATTATCACCTTCAGAAATGTGCTTCATATTACCGGCGTGTTGGCTTAGGGCATCATGACTAAGACTTTACCCCGGGCTTTTGTTAGCAGCTGCAGAAAATTCTGTGTACAAAGACTGCGGCTTAGCAACTCTCTATTATGTGCATGCAACTGGCTTAATGAGGTGCTGGATAGCAGTGCATAATAATCTTAAACACAGCATATGGACGAGAAGTTTCCGTCTACTGGCTCAAAACAACAAACACAGCTTACATGAATGCTGGTCCTTTCAAGGGTTTTCATTAATCCCAGTAGTTCCTGGCAAATGTGTGACTGCAGAACGACATGGAATAAACGAGATGTCCTGTTACCTGCGAATGTGAATATTCTTGTATACTGTGCTTCATTACATTTGTAATCCTTACCTTCGTTCCTTAACCGCTTAACCTTTTGGCACCGGAATTATTTTTTAAATTTTAGCACACCCTGTATATAAAATGTGAATAATACAGAAACCAAATACGTTAGAATTATGAAACAAGCTGATTTTGAAGAAAAAAAACGGAGAATGTATACCATGTTTAAAATATTCAGTACCTATATTTGTTGAATAAATATATAAAATGCAACTTTATAGGTTAGCGGTGCGGTACGACCACTATAGTTGACGTTAGGCGTCAAAAGGGTTAATTTATTAATTTTGTTATAGTAATGGCGTATGTGCGTACAACAAACTTACGGACTGTCCCTTAGGGCTTCAGGATTTTGAGACTCCCAGATATCAAAATATTCGGCACATGATGGTGGTAAGGTTGTCAGCCCTACACACCGGGCACCTTCACCCCCACGAAATATTTAGGGTACTTATTCCTCCTAGAAGCTGAGACGATCCCGGAGCCACAGTGCGGTCGGAAGGATTAAGTCAATGAAAACTTCCAGTGACACTTTCGGGAATCAAGCCCAGGAATTTCCGCCTTGTAGCGCAGTGCCTCAACCAACTGAGCCACCGCGTGCGCCGTGACTGCTTATAAAACAATAAATTATGTATGAATTTTGAAATTGTCTTTCTTTGTCTTATTATATATATTTATAGGCCCATTTCCGGTTATTGGCTTTCTTATTTTCTTAATCAGATTGAGGAGACGCATTTTGGTTGGTGAATCTGTGTCGAAAATATACCGTTTAAAATATGAGCATAGATAGGGCGGCCATAATTGAATAACCTTTATCGAAATTGTAAAATTATAGGCGTGATTGAAATTGTCACATTTTTCTGAGATGTGATGTCATGTAATGTTGCGTAAAGGTGGAGAGGTGTAGAGGCTGCGGAGGAAACAGCTGCCTCCTTATTCATCGCAGAAGAATATTTGTGCCCGCCTACCAGATTAACCTACTTTGCTTTTTGTAAGCTCGCAAACTTACTGCTCTCACGGATTGAAATATGTCCGTGATGGGATTTTGTGAATGAAGTTATGAAAGTTTCTGTACGTTAAGAGATAAGTGTCACTTATTGTAGAGAGTCTACCATTATTTAATACCTAATAACTGGAGACAGAGTAGTTTTGAGAAGCTAATAGTCGCTCAGCCGTTCAATAAATTCTCCTCTGTCATTATTATTTAGTAAGTGTTACATTTGTCTGTGTGTTTAATTAAGCTTTACGCTATGAGGGCATGGAGGAAATGGAGATACGGCTCCAGAAATTTGTTTCCTCTGTCTAGATACATTTTAATGGTCAGCTTCGCGCTACATATAAGGATTTCTGCCTCTCTTGGGAATCGAACGCCGAACTTTAGACGTTACAGTCCCTAGCTATACTGACTTATGAGATATACATAAGTATTTTTTTTGTAAAAATGCTTTTTGAAAACTGGCTACTTGTAGGACTGAGAAGCATATTATAATCCATGTTTAATCGTTTAACGCATCATAGGCAAATAAATTAGAGGATTTGAGGTGAAAGGAACCAGCTCATGATTATGTCTAGTGATAAACATTTTATATGTGATGTTAATCCTTCGGTTTGTATGAACATTTAATAGTTTTGCGTGCTCGTTTATTCTTTTTTTTTTTGTGTATGACTGTATTATTTTATATGCATTTATATTTTATGCTCATTTATTCACCTATATTCATTTACCTGAATTTATCTTTTCTTTCTATACACTTTTGTCACGAATTAGCATATAACACTTTTTTCCAGTCGGCTACATTTCTTTCCTTTGTGCGCATTTTGATATGCAGTTTTAAGCAGAAAATCCCCTTTTTCATAAATTGTCGGGTGTATGTACAAGTATTTCAGCACATATAATTTATCACTCCTGTGGTATAAAACGCACTTATATTATTTAAACATCACGTGCAGGATTTATAACAAGCGGAAGTTCTCCTCTGTTCTATTACCTAAGCCTTCTGGATTTCATAATGTTAAGTGAATTGGTTAGTGTTAATGGTGAATGCTGAAGGATAAGATATGTAGCGGAAGTGATGTGTTTTATGATAAAACTTCAGCAAGTATGTGTAGAACATGGAGCAAGCTGCAAAAATAGTCTCTTGGCCGAAAATCGAACAGGAAACCTTCCGAATTTGTAATAGATTGCTGAGCAATGTAGCGAAAACTTCGGCAAAAATAAAAAAAAATAAGTGGCATTTTAACAAGCAGTGAAAATCCTTCAGTGACTGCCATTTGAGTACATATGTACACCCCACATCACCGAGAGTTTAGGAAACTTATTCTAGTAAGGAATATAACGATAAACAAGGATAATAATTTAACAAACCTTTCAGTCTAGTGGATATAATGTGTCGATACCTGTTTTTTTATTATCGAATTTAAAAACGCTTTGAACCTAATACATTCATCTACTACATGTTTCGGCCATCTTCAGGTATAAATTACGATAACATATAGGAAATATATGCTGAGGTTACTGTAGTTTCTAGCTGATGATGGCTGAAAAATTTTATAATGAAAGAATATATAGTGTTCAAGGTGTTGTATTGACTATGATAATAAAGAGGGATATCGATTAACAGACGCAGCGGGATAACGATACAGAATTTAAATACGTATAATAGTAATTCGTGGATGAAGAAAGAAGATTATTTTCAAAGACATATCCGGTAAAACTTTCTCGTCTTATTATATTAAAATAATTTCGATTTTTCATTTATTCATGTGGTAGTTAGCAGCGCAGTGCCCAATTATGAAACTAGCACAAAAAATAGAAAACAAATTATATAAAGAAACACACCAACACGACATAAAAATAAAAAAATCAAATCTATTTATAATTTATAAAACACTGAAAGAAATTTTTAAACTGCATTACTTAAACAGTTATTTACATAAAACAATAAGATAAACGGCACAAAATATAATTAAATTAATTTCAGGTATTTTAGTCTGACGTTTTCTACCTACTGATTGTATGTGTAGAGGGTTATTGTTGCGCCTGATCACACTCAGTGACACATACACACTCGGCGGGTTTCCCCTGGACGAGGGATCAGCCCTTCGCGTAGGCATTTACCTGTACAACATACAACTTTCACAAGATACAGACATCCATGCCTCCGGCGTGATTCGAACCCGCAATCCCAGGGAGCAAACGGCCATATATATGCGCCTTAGACCAAGCGGCATCATGACGGGCTTTAATTACAAGCTACCTAACTGAATATTGTGAAATATCAGTAAAACTAGTTTCAGATTTCTGATTTCCCTACTTTACAACACCTTGATAAAAGTGATAATAATAATAATAATAATAATAATGTGACAGTTCTGATATCGAACCCTCTTACAGTTCAGTACAACTGACCATCTAGATTTGTTGTCGCCTTAAGGCTCTACTCATCCTACCTCCTACATGGAAGACAATTTAAGTACATATACCTACCGCGTTCCACGTGTTCTGCAGTAAATTTAATGCAAATAAATAACAACAATTATTATTACTATTGTTATGACTCTGTGAAAAAATAGTGTCTATAAAGTGTGTCATGTACAATCCGCGGACCGGACTCTTTAATTCAAATGTACCGGTCAAATAAGCTCATTTATTATGTTCAGGAACCGCCACTTCCCCAATATTTATAAATGCTTATTGTTAGAATTATAGGTTTTTCTGTCCTTTTGGCTTAAACCAACAACTTAGATCCATATTCGAAATGTGTTTGTTTCTGTCTGGATTATCGACTGTGCAGGATGATGTCTGTTCTCTGTATTCCTTCCAGACAAGTACCCGAAAATTTATTTTGTTGTCTGTGAGACTACTTTCGTCAAAATATTTATATGTCAGTCGTATGCCATTTTACATACTCGCACTTATCGTTAGACTGAACGAGACTTGATCTGCCCTAGAATCGAACGCCATGGAATAGTTAAAATCTGAATGTCATTTCATCATGAAACGACAGGATTTGTCATGCAATATTCAGAATCTAAACATCTGGTACGAAATTCAAGACACGTTCGGAAGAAAATCCTTCTCTTCAACGATGTATCATGCTTCGTTACGGCCATAACAATACACCGTTTCTCATTTCCTTGTTTCGTTTCAATCAGCACAATTTTCACTTCCGCCCTTGAAAGCTCTTGCGGTTGGATTTTAAGATTCCTTTCAAAATTGGAAGAGAACGTGATTCCAATTGCAGTTAAGTCGGATTATAAAACAACAGTTGTAGAAACTGCCACAGCATATAAAGGAACTTCAGTAACTCGGTTTGAATTCCATTATCGATCATCCTTGTAGACTTCAAAGTCTCAAGTTTTGTATTACAAGTTCTGAAGTAGTCATGTGCAACTTGGGTCCCCGAGCCATATTCGGTCCAAACCTACACTTTATTCATCCACAGTACAGTACTGTGTAGGTTGATATCGTGAGGGAATAATTGAAGAAAATTTGACGGTGTTCTCTATGTATTGTACTTTATAATGTGAATCTTGCACGTAGGGCGTGATGCGCCTTACTCGCATTCTGAAAAGTTAATGTCTGAGGAGGAGCTGGAAGAGGAAGATGATGATGGTGGTGGAAGAAGTGAACCCCCATCAACATTTACTGAGTTGGAGGGCATCAACACTGCAAGGAAATATTTCAAGAGGTTTGCTGTCAACAGTAACATGACGAGTGCCATCAGCAGTATTCAAAATAAGGTGTATGTGTTTCAAGCAAAAAGTGAAGGGTCTGCAACCCACTT
>Ga0123352_10012629_pt1 | contig 13362 bp, 9 predicted proteins | sample TergutLab28metaG_FD_89700 | JGI IMG/M metagenome (GOLD analysis project Ga0123352, IMG submission 89700) | Labiotermes labralis P1 segment gut microbial communities from Petit-Saut dam, French Guiana - Lab288 P1 | ecosystem: Host-associated > Arthropoda: Insects > Digestive system > Gut ... | reverse complement strand
GGGGGTTGGTGGTGGTGTTGGGTGTGTTTTGGTTCCTTAGGCTTGTGTGGTGGTTGGTGCTGTGGGTTTGTGGGGGGTGGGTGGGGGGGGGGGGGGGGGGGGGGTGGGGGGGGGGTGTGGGGGGGTTGTTGTTGAAGTGTATCTCCACACATTCTTTACGTTCTTAACCTTGATACTATATGGAGGTGAGAGGTCAGCTACATGCCCCAACTGCTTGGCCCTCTACTAATTCAGTAGAAGGTTGGTTAGTCCGTGAGCTAGCTGGGACATTGTTGTAAAAGGAACATCTCCACACTGCCAGGAACTGAATCTTGATTTCTCTGCAACCAGCCCATAGTCTAATTGCAATACTAAGTACATTGTCCCAGCTAGCAGTGCTAAATGTCTAATATTTGCCTTGTATTACTACCAGGAAAAAAGTCACTTGTAACCATAGACATACTAATTTAAGTACATCCTGAAATTGTTCAAACATTCAGTAATGCAGATCTTTTTAGTATAAGAGATGTGGGGACATGGTTATGCTTGTAGACATTTTATTGAGCCTAGTGTGATAATAATGTGCTCTCTTTGTAGTATACGAAACCAAATTCCGATGTGACAATTCTGGGTGAAATGATATTTGGTTCTGTTGCCATGGCATTTCAAGGAATTGTGCTGAAAGTTCATAGCATGAAGGCACCAGCTCGTGTTATGTGTACAAAAGTGTTCCATTCACCTGTAACAGGCAATCGCAACAGAAGAGTAAGGTACTAATTTTCTGTGTGCTGGAAAATTATGTCATTTTGCACCAAACTGCACGTTTTCAACAGTAGCAAGTTGGAGTGACGTACAGAAAATTGCAAACTAATTCTTGGTTGTTATGACAGAGGTACAGTGGAAAACCAAACCCAAATGCTTTGCCTTACATATAATGTATATATTGTATATAATATATACGCCATGCCCTTGTTGTACGCCCCAGTTGTATTCCTGAAAAAGTGGACATAAAACAAAAACATATAAATCAAAAGTGATATTACCATAATAAGTAATGGAATAGTTAGAGATCAGCATCATAGAGTGTGGCCAGTCAAAGGATGTTAAACTGAAAATGAGAGGACATAAATTAGTAAGTGGTATATGTGGCATTGGGAATTAATGCAAAAAGGCATAAAACAATGGTGGTTTGTGTAGCTTACTGTTAATTTTAGAGTTGGAAATGACCTTTCTTAAGTCTCAGACATTCTTGACACCTGGTGAACAAATTATTATTTAGTGTTTGAAGTTTTTGTCTAGAAATTGCTGATACGGCACACCTAATGATTTCTGTACTTATATCCTGTGTGCATGGATTGTTTTTGTATTCGTTGTCCTTCATACTTCCCACAGATAATAGCCACATGAGGTTAGAGCAGGTGAATGAGCAGGCCACAAAGGATGACTAATTATTTGGTTTCTAAAAACATTCTGTAAGGCAGAAACTGAGCTCCACAGTGTGAGGGCAGTTACAGCATCTTGCTGGAAGAACCCACAGTCTGTTCCTTTCGTCACTTACAGTTAAAACAGGAGAGAAAAAAAAAGTGAGAATTTGTCTCGTATACCTTTCAAAGTTTATTGTTATTGTTGCACCGTAACCCATCTTTATTTACGTGAAACGGCACCTTGTGTGTTAGTCTCATTTATACATTATTTTGCAGTGGATCATTTACACCATCACACTGCTGCACAGAAACAGTGACAAAAGCATACCCTCACCACACATTCTACCCACTGGAGTTTGACACAAGTGTAAATATGTATGGTTTCAAGCAAAATAAGTTTGTGTCTGCATGTACAGATGACTTCCAACACACAAACCCCCTGTTATGTCTGTGTTAAAGATTTTCATGGAAAGGCTTCTAATTGCATTCCAATATTGTATAATGTTTGTTCTGAAAGAATGCCTCATATTTGGTATCGTTTTGCACCACCCTCCTTTTGACCCCTGCCCAAAAGGATGGAAACAGGCTGGCTGTGCAAGTGGAACAGATTTACATGAGGTTTTAAATATAATAATATTTGACGAAGAACATGAATGAATAAATAGGTATGTGAACATACAGTGACATAAATAAACTCACAGTATGGCCAGTTTAACTAGCTGTTACCCCACTGATAACACAGTTCACAAAACGAACACAAACCTGTTCAAAAATATGTTCCATAAAAATAACATGTGACACAGACAAAAGAAATGAAACTGAACTCATAACATTGACACATGGGTCCTGCTTGTCTCCCACTGTGGAGCAAAAACTGAACTTAGAACATACGTACCAAGACGAAAATTTAAACAATGTTTCCCCACAGGAAGCACACGCCAGAATACTGTTTCGAACTAACGTATGTTATGGCAGGAGGTCCAAAGGAAGGAAGTTGGAGGAAAGGGTGGGAGGTAAGGTGACTGGCACTGTGGAAAACCAGAATGGTGGCATTAGTGCCTTAACAGCACAAAAACTTGTCTCTGAAATATGGCACAGCTTCTTATTCAACAGTGAATCCACTGTTCAAAATTTGTGCAGGATTTGGTGTATTGCTGATTTTGAAGGCTCTGAAGCACTGGGAAACCATGGTATAAATTTCCTATGATACTTTTCATACATTTTATTCTTTAATGTGGGTTTTCATAATGAAAACCTCTCCTATTAACCAGTATTGAATACTTATGAACAAAAAAAAGTACAGTACACACAGTGATAGTATAGGTGGTGTGTGAGTCATGAAATGGCCATTAAATCTGCTGCCATATGTCTGGGTTCAGATTTAAATGTTTCTTCTGAATGAACATGTCATGTTTTCTGTCGCTGCTTGTTCAGCAGTAAACCTCTTGTTTAAAATTTGTTTTAAACTTTATTCATTGTTGATTTTGAAGGGTCTGAAATGCCAGGATACTGTCTTCTAAATTTCCTCTGACACTTTTTGTACAGTATCTTTGAAAATCATCTGTATTAAACTGTCCTGCATAGTTATAAACACAAGATGTGTGCATTACACTGTGCTTCAGACATCTGTTACAGACAGCAAATTAAGCTAGACTGTGTGTCTAAGATGTTAGATGATGAAATGTAGCATACACATGGTGATAGGCTTGGTAATGTCCTGTTAAACGTGCTGTGTATCTGGGTTTGGTTTTCGGTTGGACACCTGTATGTTACAGTATAGTGGTACTCAGTCTCTGGACTTTGTTGATCATCCAGTATTCTGAACAACACGCAATGCAAGATTGCAGTGTGGCTGAAGATTGACACATTGCAGAATGTGATGCTGTGTTGTTAGGTAAATAGTTCCTGATTTTTCAAAGGATTATAGTGGCTTCAAAATATCAGGAACTTCTTGTCTTGAGTGTTGTATCCCACAAGACTGTACTCTTCAGGGAAGAAAATTTCAGAATTTGGATCTGTTTGTGTAACAAGGTGAAGAAGTGGGGAGGTACGTGTTCAGTTGATCTCTTCGAAAGAGGGAATCTCCATCAATATGGACCCAGTGGTCTGTTGAGATAATGTCTTGCTAAGTCTCGCCCTGAGGATGGACAACACAGCAATACTGTAATCATAAGGTTAATTTAAAGCCTTAAGCTCCAAGGCAGTGTGCACACATTGTCCTCCCCAGGCAGTGTGCACTCATTATACTCATTCATTTCTGTAGTGTTCTGTATGTAACCATGATACTGTCTTCAGTTATATGCTGTGCCCTCTTCATTTCATTTTTTATATACCTGCAGTATGTAATTGTGCTTTGTGGGTAACTTCTGGTAACTATTGCAGCCATGTTGAGTGCTCAGCTTCTCCTCCTCACCCAACCTCCTCCCCTCTTCATTCTCCCTCTCCTCCTCCTTTTCTTCCTCCTCCCTCTTCTTCTCCTTCTCCTCCTTTTCTTCATTGTCTTATTATTATTATTATCATCATCATCATCATCATCCTCAGCATGTACTGCCCAAGGAACACACTACTAACACACACAGTAACTGATCATATGATGGGCCACCATAATATTTAAGCAGTACATCTTGGCCTCTTTCATTGGTCATTGATTCATTCTAAGAGCAAATCAAGTGTTTGCCATATATTATCAGAATTTTGCTGTCTGGTTGCACTAGGTTTTATAGTCAGTGCATGCCCTTTTCTTTTTCCTCGTCAACACTTCCACAGAGCAGACATGCAGCCATGCGTGACACAGAACTCTTTCTTCTTCCTCAGCACATACATCACAGAGAACATGGTAACAGAAGCAGCCATGGCAACCAGGGTTTGACTCTTTTGCACCAAGGGTGTGATTCTTTCCTCATTCTTCCCATCTGAATGTTGTCTCACTCCCAAAACTTTTAATCATCTTATGTTATATGTGTGGCTATGTATTATGTACAGTATATACTTTAACACATTGTAAGGTCTGAGATCTCAACCAGTATTGCAGCTGTATTATTTCATTATTTCCTGCTTTTTGTATGCTTAGGATCAGCCTCATGATGGCTGCAAAACAGTAGCCAAAACATGTAGTTGATTTGTTAAATAGTAAAGTTGTATTTTGATTGAAAATGCTGCATTTTTAATTGGCTGTAAATACAGCAGGGATGACTCAAATTCAATTAAATTTTATTAATTCAGTTTTGTCTAAAGGTCTTCCATGTTTTATGAAGATCTAATAAAACTCTAGATATATTTCAATAATAAAACTTGTAGATGTATTTCAGTAAGCATTGAGAATATAAAAAAAATCCTTCAGATGGTATTTGTGACCACTGATTAGGAGATATTTTACTTTTCTTTTGTAGCATCATGTATTTAAGGGAAAGTGCATCAGGTACCGGTACTGAAATGTACTGTATGGTGTATAATGTTGTATCAAAACTGTAGATTCATCTTTATTATGTGGAAGTTTTGTTCTGAGTGGGTTCACATGTAGCCAGTGCTCTGTGATAGTAGAACATACAGAATGAATACCCCTAGCACCCAAGGTCTACCATTGGACAGTATTCAGTCAAATGAATTCTTGTTTTCACCTTCATGCCGTGTTTTATACCACCACTTACTGAGTTTTCTCAACAAAATTTTGTGCACAGCATTGTTTCCCCTATTCAACCCAGTTTAACCTTAATTTGGTAACTAACAATATGAAATGCATATAGAGATTTTTTTCTGCATGAACCTTTTTACCATATTTCAGTGACCGCAGCTTAGAAGATTCATGTGACAGCTCAGTCAACTCAATGAATGAATACTTGACTTCTCAGGGGAGTTGCCTAGATACAAAACAGGGTATGTAGAGTACATCTAATTGTAACATTTGTGAAGCTACAAACTTCCACATTAGACTGCATTAACTGATTTTTGTTAAGAAAAGAATTAAAATGGTTGGTTCAGCTTTGGAAGTGATCTGCCTGCTCCTCCACCAAAGCTACTTTGCCCTCAGTACAGCACTGGTAACAAACTGAGAACACAATGAAAGACTTCTTTGAAGCCACAGTGCAAGTGACAACTGGCTGGGGTGATGGAAGGTGTGCAGAGTGAAGGTGGCTTGTAGGCAGATGGTGAGGTGGCAGTTTCTGATAATTCTTCCCTTAACCCACAATTCTTTGTTTCAGTGAATATTGGGAGTGGTCCTTTGGATATTGAGTTGAGGACAAAACAGCAGTACAGCAGTTTAGAAGTGGACAGTGGTTTTTGTGGAGATGCATCCCTGCAGTCAGCCAGCAGTATTGGGTCTGTGGGCTATTCTTCTGGTGGATTTGGGACTTGCACTTCAAGTCCAGACTCCAGGCAAAGTATGAATAATTTTATTGCTGTTATCTTAATATTATAATAATAATACGGCGTATGTCTCATTTGTTGTCTGGAAATGTGTACAGACAATAAATTTGTTTAAAACTAGGTGGGGTGTGAACCAAGATAGCTCAGGCAGGGTAGTGATATTGTAATGAGGTGCTTGACTCACTTCTCAGGGCTCAGTTTCCAGCAGGGTCAGAAACTTGTCTGTTCTTCATAACATTCAGAATGGCATCAGGGCCCATTCAGTCTCCAGTCCTGTCCCTGGGGCTAAAGCAGGCAGGAAATGAAGATAGCTGTTCACCTCCATCTCATGCCAAAGTTAAGAACGTTTGGATGTATACAAGAACTGTGTGTTCAGGGCATTGTGCATAATTAAGTGACACTTCTCTTCCACAGGCTTCTCTCATTGCATGTGATTTCTTTTTGCATGATTTTGCTTTAACACGACTTGAAAATCTACGCAACTTCTTGAATTTGCGCGATAATTTTTGGTTTAACACAATCTGGCATAGATGACCCATGGCCACACTTATCTTATGAATGAGGCTAACAGAAAGTGTCATAACTGTCACATGTTTGGATTGATTTCATTGATGTAGTCACGTGGTTCATGTAGTTTCCTCTTCCACACCATTGGTGTTGCGTAATAGCATGAGTGAGAATTGTCAGTCTGCATCACCTAGTGCGAATCAGCAAAAGATCATTGGTATTGAAGAGAAATTGTGTGTAATAAACCAAATGAAAAAGGTGAATGAATTGTTGACATTTACTATAATGTTGAGACCTGCTGATGGTAGTGTGCATACAAGTCATGATAATGCTGGTAGATTTAAAGAAAGAAATAAAGTGTCTGTGTCTGCTATTGGAATGAACCATACCAAAAACAATGGATGTTAATCTCTTACATTTTTATTGCATTAGAAATAAATAAATATATTGTACAGAAATGCATGTGTACTGTCTAGAAATATATATACTGTACATACAGTATATGTTTATATCTATATGTAGGATGCGGTTGTCAATCCCCTAACCCCCAGGAAATGAGAGTTTTATGTTCGAATTGTGTGACTTTTTCAGGAATGTAACCCTGGCATAAAACAAGACTTGTGTATGTTTAGCTTTACTACATGGATTGTGAAAAACTGTTAAAAAGTGTCAGTCAAAAATTGCTGAATCAGCTGTAGTTACATTGCCAGTTACTGAACAGAACACCCTAAGGGACAGACTGACAATTTACGCACTTACTGTACCGTCATGTCAGCATGGTTGAGCAGTAAAGCTCACTAGACTGGCTGTAGTAACAGGAAAGCAAAAATGCATCATTGTCATGCACCAAAGATTAGAAGACACTGTCAGGTCTCTCAGAACAGACTTTCTAGTTCTGCCTGACCGAAAGGGTAGAAGCTATTTTCAGCTCTTTCTATAGACATTCTAGTTATGTTCCACTCAGAATGTCAGAGATCAATGTGAGCTGTCTCTGTAAACACATTGTAGTGGGTTCTACTTCCTCTGACCTCATTCCTGTTTGTGTCTGTTTCTGTGTTGTGACTGTAGTTCCATCACGTTGCCTGTCACAGTGTGTACTGCGGTTTCAGCACTGGTGTTGCCTGTGCTGTTTGACTGTAGCCCCATGTCCTTGCATATGTGTGCTGTGACAACTCATTCCCAGCTTCTCTCCTGTTGCTGGGCTGGGCTCACATGCCCACTCACCCCACCATGTTGATTGCACTGTAATACATTAGGTCCATAATTAATGGGGCTTCAGTGTGAGTAGCCAAGAATTGTCATCTCTAAGGTTCCAAAACCTGTTGTTCATACAGTCATTTGAACAGATCAGTTAGCAGTTGTATATTTCTCCTTGATTCTCATGTTTTTGTAATGTATAGAAATGTGACAACTGAGAATGTGAGTGTGTTTACATGTGAAGGGATTTTTAAAAAATTTAATGTATTTGTTAGCTCCTGTATGTAAAGCAAGGGCTCTGCAAATGCAAAATACCACACTTACCTGAATCAAAAGTGACTACTAAATTTAGAAATTTCATAATGCAGATTTGATGCTGCAGAAAAGTTACTTCATTCCACAGGGAATTAAGATATTGGCGTAGCACATATGCACATGCCTAACACAGCTTGTGGTTGAATCCACATTATTTGGTACTGTCTTTTTTTAATTTTTATCTACACAAAAGGAACTAAGAAACAAAAAGAGTAATGAAAGATTCAGCCGGCCATCTTTGATGTTGTGACATCGTGTAGTCAGACTGATGTTTTCCAACTTGCCAGAGTAAAATTCTGCCTCCATATCTGACCCTGAAGGTTGAGGCAAGATGTTCCTTTAAAGTAATCTACTGCACTTCCAAAGCTGCATCATCCTACAACCCAGACTATCACATGCTGGATATGAACAGCCATAGAAATTTCAGATCTCATATAGAATGTAGAATGAAGACTGAGTGCTGGTAAACTTGCAGTCTTTGTGTTTTCAGGCTCCTCCTCATTCCTTAACAATCCGTTATCATGTTACTCTGGTGGCAGTCTGTCAAGTCTTCAGCGACGTTGGCTGAGGAATATGAGTACTTCCTTGGAGTGTGGCTCACAGAATTCTCCATGGTCCTCCAAAAACACCATGAATGAAGATGTTGGACAAGCTGGTCGTCGTAGAACAAAACTTGGACTTGCTGTAGTAGTCAGTCTGACACCAGAGGAGGAAGAGTAAGTGCAAATGCATTGTCGGATTAGCACATACTATTAAAAATACATGAGATTTTAAATATACAATGAAAATTTTTCTGTTTATTTTTTTTTTTTTCTAATTTAGAATAAGGAAGTGTTAAAAGGATATAGTGTGAAACCTCATTCGATCATTTCTGAAGGGATGGCTGTGAGCAAATGATAAAAGCTGGAAATTAACGGTTGTGGGAATAACATTAAATTGTCAGATGCTTGAGAAAACAAGAAATGAAAATTTTACAGTTTGTACTTAGGCATTCAGAAATAATACACAAAAGTTGCATTAATACTTGCATGCAAACAAACCTGCAATTAACACCTCTTCAGTTTGAAACTGTATGTTTCAGCTGAAGTAGCACCAGTTCTAAGTTCAGAATGTTTTGTTTGTCATGCCCAACATTGCTGTGTGTGTAAGCGCATGTTTGAGGAGTTTTGTAAGCAGGATGGGCTTTGGCAAACCTTGTCAGTGGTTCTAGGTCATGTTTTTCTCCCCCTTCTTTTGCTTCACTCCTGCCACCACCCCCACAATTGTCACACAGTTCATTTGTACTGAACACACTGTATGTGGCATACTTTTCATTAGAGATGCATGTGTACAAAAGTTGACATCCTTGTCGGTCACCTTACCTGGTTCTTGTGGAAGGCGTTAGGCTTGTGCAGTTTGGTGGATAATACATAAATTTTATGTTCTGTAGAAATTATGTATCTTGCAAATGAGTGGTTCATTTTTCTGCAACCACCAGAGTATTTCTACCTTGTGCTGCAGTGGAGGCATCCAGTATCCTTAAAAACTGTGTGCAAATGCTTATTTTTTATGTAGTGTTTTGTGTTTCTAAAACAGCAAGGGTTCAGTGATTTTCCTGCCATGATCAGCACTAACCACACATAACAGGACTAGTAATGGCAAATGTCATAGCTGTTTTTCAAAATCAAGGGGCGCAAACATATTGATGCCAAGTAGTACTGTACTAACATCTGAAGAATACAGTTCATGGGTTTGCTATGTTCAAACTAAGCCTCCCCATCACCCCTACTGCTTAACGTCATTCGCACTTGGCTGTTGCATTGTGATAGTTCATAAGTTTACAGTCATCGCTCATAAATGCAGTTTACTGCTGCTGTATGTTATAAAATGATTATGTCAGAATTCTTTCCAGTTCTACAAGGCCACACAGTACTATGTCCCAGACAACTGTAATTTTCAGGTACAGTGATGTGTGCATAATCTGTGTGTTATTTTGCAGAGAAATGCAGTTGTTCATCTTTGAGCACATGGCTGTGATGGAGAGCATAATGGAGAGACTTCGTAGCTGTGTGGAGCACTCCTACTTGCACAAGGAGATGTTTGTCCACCTCATGATGGCAGGCTCAGAGGACATGCAGCAGGTGAAAAATTGCACTGTTTTATCCTTAAACAGGTGCAAAAGTTAATTGGGTCCTAAAGTAAAAGTGCCACTATAGACCAACATGCCATATTAGTATGGTTCTAAGGTGAAATGTTTCACTGTTTTTGCCCTCTGTACAGGAAAATGCTGTTACAGTACTGCTGGCCCCCACACCCATGACCTATTTGGTTTCTGGCTGATGATCTCAGAGTGAGCTGTCGTAAGTTGGTGGTCCCTTGTACCTCTAATTATGCCCGTGCAGTTCAGTGTTTAAAGATCAGCCTGTCTGTGGCTGGTAGTACAAGATACAGCCAGTGACATTCAATAAACCATTATCATAAAATAAGGCACCTAATTATGTAGAACCTGTGTACCTGCAGTCTGTATGTAACATATGTTAATTTTTAGTTCTCATATTTGTTATAATGAAAAATATGTAAGTGCTGCTAATTTATTTTTGGCTTGGAGTTGTTGCAGAAAATTTTTCACTTAACAGAAGGTGTCGTCAAAGTATTTTTTTAATATTCATGTTGTTTACTCATGTATTAATTGTTGTGCCAACCCAAGTGACACATTCGGGGTAATGTTTTTGGAAAGGAATTATATTTGTGGTACTTTACATGGTATAGATACATTTTTTCCCAACAGTATATTATTGTAATTTTACATTAAAATTTATAAAACCATCTACATAAGTACACAGTCAATAAGTTTGACTATCACTGTACACACTCATGTGCTTAGCACCCGTATATGAACATGTATTTCACTGATTGATATTGGTTTGTATTTTATAACTTTACATGATAGTGCTAAGTTAATATTTGTCAAAGTGTCCTCTGCGGTAATGTGTAATATTTGTTTTGTCTTGTGCAGTGGCTGCTTGATGTATTTTCGGCGCCTCGATTGACTTACCCTGTGTGGTTGGGTCTTACTTCAGACATGAGCCACCTCAGCTCACCCCTTTCATCTAACTTCTTGCAGGATCTGTGTCATCTAATTGCAAACATCGATACAAAAGCTACCAACTTGTGAGTGTTACTAGAGAAGTGTATTTCAACTTTTAAAACTTGCCGTAAATATATCACTGAATCACACTTCAGGATTGTTATTTTTAAGTATGTAACATAAAAGCACCTTAGGGGGTCAAACATGTCTCTTGTTATGTAATTATTGTATGGGCGGCTGCCAAAGTTCATGCGATGTACAAGAGAGCTTGACAAATTGCTATTAATGTGTGTTGCCAGCTAAAAATTTAGGAGCCACACTTTTGTGCCCTGGATTTATGTTGTGATGCTGAACAAACTGTCATTCTGTAAATATGCAGTATTATTAAAAGTGTATTACAGTTATGACACAAGTGAAGTATTAAAATTATGTAAAACATATGATTCAAACATCTGATGATAGTGGATTTCTCTCCTGCGTGCAGTAGTGTGGAGTTCCTGTGTCACCAGACGTTCTGGTACTGCATTGGATGTAATTTTAGTGCTTCACTTGTATCCTAATTTTAATATATGTTTTAATAATACTGTTTATGGAATGACACTGATATAAAAGTGTTTTACCATTTATATTTGACAACCCATATAGCACACTGACCATGACTTCAGCACTTGTAACTACTTGAGGATGGCTGCAATTTGCAGCCAAAACATGTAGGAGCATCAAAAACTGATTGTGCCATTAGCTGGGAATAAACTTGTGTGTATAAGACAGTTGCACAGAGCGTGTACAATATTAAACTTATTTTAGGTTAATTTTAATGTAGTTTGTCAATAAATCCAGTACTTGACTAAAATTTTTGTAAAATCAAATAAGTGTAGAATTTAAAAGTTGAAACTTCATAGTACATTCAGCAAATAATGTAAAATTTGATTTCATTTATACCAGAGCATACAGTGTGAGTAGTGCACTAGCAGTCTGTTTGTGTGAACGTGTGTTAATGTAATGCAGTGTGCTCTGTCATTTATGCAAGGTACACTAGGAGCCTCTGTATGTGAAACATGCATTACTATAAGTTAAAACCATACGGTTCTGCTGTCTCACATTCACAAAATGTACACTAACTCCCTGTTTACCTAAAACATGCATTATTGTAAGTGCACATCTTGCAGTGCTGTGCTGTCATATTTACATGAGATGCAGTAACAGCATTGTTTGCAGTACCATGGCTGTTGCATTTATGAGTCTTCAGGCAAAGAGTCACTCTTATGTACACAGCCAAGATATTTCTGGTAATAAAAATTAGGCCACAGTGGAGTAAAGTCTATTTATGCTAGACTGATTTTGTTTGTTAGAACATTCATTGGTGGCATTGAGTGAGCTGTTTAGTAATTTCGTGAACCAGGATTTAAAGGAAAAAGTATTTGTTGTATGTGCTGCCAGAATCTGTATGCCACAGCAGTTATTTAGGCACCATGGAAATGTGGCCCTTGGGATTTATTGAGCACAAGACAGTAGTAATACTAGGAGAAGTACCAGTGAGGTGTGGCATAGTGCTTGGGTGAAGGTTGTAAAATTTGTGGTTACGTAATATGTGGCCATCCCAGTACAACAATTATTAATTGTAAAAAGCAGGATGGACAGGTCAGATTTTCACCTTTCATTGTGTACAAAAGCACTTCTTTCAAAAGTAGTCAATGCAGAGGATTCCTAGAGTTGTGTCTGTACCATGTATGTAGGTTTGCACTGCAGGATTTCTGTATATACCCGATTTAAGATGACTTTAATGCAAGACGCCATTGTCCCCCATTCACAGCCTTAAATTTACTGGACAGTACATATACAGATCATGTTTAACTTCATGCACAATTATAATTATATTGTTTTTCAGATGACTAATGAGGATAAACTATTTTCATTTTATAGCCTGATGAATATGTTAACCCATCAGTGCTGGGATTAAATGTCTGGTGTTATTTGCAGCAGACTGGAATTTAAAGGACTGTTTGAGAGCAGCCATAATTGGTTATTGGCAATAGTTGACATTCCACATTTTGAACATCACTGTGTGTTACAAATACCATATTTACCTGAGTATAAGATAAGAATTTGTTTCCTAATTCACCATCTAAAATGTGGGTGTGTACCTTATAATCATGCACAAAGTTAAACATACTTTATATAGGTATTTTCCTGACAAAGGTGGTGGAGGGGATTGTCTTATATGTGGGCAAATATATTAAGTAAAAAAATTATATATATATATATATGACAGGGGAATTCTAGGTAGAATTTCTGAACCATTAAGTTTCCTAAAAATTTTATTTATTGTGTATATATATATATATATATATGTGTGTGTGTGTGTGTGTGTATGAATTTATATATAGGAAAGGAAGCTGAGGGTGTTTGAGAACATGGTGTTGAGGAGAATATTTGGACCTAGGAGGGACGAGGTAACGAGGGAATGGAGGAGATTGCATAACGAGGAGCTAAATGATTTGTACTCCT
>Ga0123352_10012628_pt1 | contig 13363 bp, 4 predicted proteins | sample TergutLab28metaG_FD_89700 | JGI IMG/M metagenome (GOLD analysis project Ga0123352, IMG submission 89700) | Labiotermes labralis P1 segment gut microbial communities from Petit-Saut dam, French Guiana - Lab288 P1 | ecosystem: Host-associated > Arthropoda: Insects > Digestive system > Gut ... | reverse complement strand
TTTTAAGCTTTCGCCGTGTTCTATATGTAATATGTTTTCTTTTGGGTAATTCCCCGGCGTCTGAGTTCTAATAGCCGACGTTTCGGAACTCTCTATAGTTCCATCTTCATAGGCAGGTGGATGAAGTATGACAGGGGATAGGATGTGTGGTGTATTTATACCTGACAGGGATCTGGCACGCTGGTGGAGGAGTCAATGGAAGGCGAGTGACCACTTGACTTCCACTGGCTCCTCCACCAGCCTGCCAGAACCCTGTCAGGTATAAATACACCACACATCCTATCCCCTGTCATACTTCATCCACCTGCCTATGAAGATGGAACTATAGAGGGTTCCGAAACGTCGGCTATTAGAACTCAGACGCCGGGGAATTACCCAAAAGAAACTATACTACAGAATCTTGGGAGTTTCCGTAATTAGGACCTTGGGAGAGTCGCCAATGACAATATTCGTACGTACTTTCTCGTAATTGTGTGCAGCGTTCCTCGTATCGGAATAGGCTCACTTGTTCCCCCTGTACGCATACTTAGCGAGCATTAGAGACATTAGGGGGTCGGCATCATTCATTTTGGGATTCCGAAGTACTTCACCTTATTACCGCATATATACAGGAAACGTGGCATCGATTCAGTTGAACGAGAAAAGGCAGCGTACTCTTCGGACCACATCAACAATACATACTTTCGCTTACAAGTAGTCTGTCTACTGTAAAGGTACACACAATACGACAAAAATCGAGCGGACAAGAGTTACATGGCAGGGGAACAGAAGAAGGTTGTGCTACAAGTTCATTTACAGGTTCCGTCAGTGAAGATGTTATACTCTCGAAATCACGGTCGTGTGTGCAAATACTGTATACAAGTACGACACAACATATGTATTTATGGACACAAGTCATTCTTAAGTCCGCGAACGCAATTATTAAGGCACACCCGATAATGAGTTAGAGCCTCGCCTTTTAAAGTACAAGGGTTACGTGTTTTATCACCTGGAATAACGCTTCAGCACTCTGCTCAGAATGCAGTTATGTGAATCATACAAACTACATAATGTTTATTGTCCTCAAACATCATAAGCTGAACAAGTGTCGGAAATAGCAACGTATTTAGGGTGACGTAAGCGTGATACTTTAAATATTATTTAGACGAGTTTCACACTTAGAAGTGTTAACCCGAATCCTAATATCAATCCAATTAAATGTAGACGCAGTTAATAAAATTCGTGCAGGAGATATGTCGCCCACGAAAATTTGATTAAAATATGTTCCTAAAGAATTCTGACCGTATTTGTAAAACGCACTTATAAATAAAACTATAACATTTGAACACCTGCGTAACATCAGTTTCGTATATACGCTGTCAACAGAATAAGTCAAAACACCTAGAAGATAGCAAGCACGGTTCATTTGGCCAGTACACTGAAATTTACTAACAATCTAGACTACACCAAAATCAAAACAACAACTTTTAGTGCAGACCTCCCATACACTTTGAGTGAAATCGGTGAAGTTTTGGCAACGGTACATGTGGAGGGCCAGCTGAACACGGCTGTACGAAACTCACTCAAATGCCATTAATTAACTGAAGAATAAGAACCAAATAGATGCTACTTTATTGTTTGATTATATTTATGATAGGCTCAACATGTTTCGGGCACTACTATGCCCATCATCAGGAGCTCACGACCATAGTGCTGATTACCACATGGGCCGTCCGGTTCTTGGGTTGTTGTTGGTTGGAAGTTAGGTGCAGGCAGGCTGGATAAGTGTCCGAGCTGCAGGCTATAGCCTGCAGCCCGGACTTCTGGACACAGTGACCTACCCTTCACACAGGAAAACCTTTAGCGACTGACTACAGTACATAATGCATTAATACTAGGTCAATCAGGCATAGAAATGTAAAACAGCATATGAAAATCAAACGTACGAAAGGACAATTGCTTCATTTATTAAAAACCGATCCTTCAAACTAAATCAATTTATCATAATTAAAAGATGTTTTTCATGAACCTTCCTACTGCGAAGGTGATGCATGACAATGCATAAGTTGCGATAACTTACTGAAAGAAGGTTGATAACTGCTTAAGCACAAGTAAAGACACTATTTTAAATGTTCATCGGTCAGACGGCTTCGCTATTTTGATTTAATTATCTTCAACTGGTATCAGGCTTCTTCGCAGGAACAGGGTGATCTAAAAAATGCTGTCAAACGAAGAGCTACTGATTGTACTGAGGTGGCAAATAAATTTTGATAGAGACCAAAAAGTGGCCGCGATCGACCAAACAACTGGCCCCGATCGACTCTTTAGCCACCTCTGTATTACTGCATCATTCGTCTCCGTAAGTCCTTACACGAGAGGTTCCCCTGTGTCCAGGCCAAACAGCAGTGTGGCATGCATGAATGCAGGCACCGGGTCTCCGTAAAAAATCGAAAGGCAGACGTTAACACGTCCATACCTCACCAATTGAAGTCAGCGAAATAAAGCGCCGTCAATGGCAGGCTTGCCCGCTTACCGCGTGTGCACGACAAGTTGCTTATCATCTAGGCGTTCGTCTGTAGGTCCATATTGCTACCTGTCAAAAACTAGTCGTCCCTTTACTTCAATAAGCACCAGTCCACGAAAACGAGCTGGGGCGTAGGGTATAACTCCACGCATTCTTAGCGTGGAGTTACACCTGGTGAGTGGTAGGCCAACAACTTGGCCGAGTACTCATTGAACCGGAGGTGTGGTACAGTGCACAGCCGTTCTGGACGCCATGGAAAAGAGACAAATCTCTGCCCCAGTCAGGAATCGAGCAACAATTCCCCGTTCGTCCAGCCCGCAGCATATTCACTATACTGTCTGAGCTACTCTGGTTCCATTCTTAGTCGGTAGGGGCAATGAACGCGACGTTGCATCACGCTAATATTAATCCGATTCGCTCTTACGTAGGAGTACTAACGGCACGGATACTCCTATTGACAGCAAGCTACAAACCCATAAAAATATAAAATTTAAGCAGTTCCGAACCGAACTCTCCTAAAGCCTGGTACAGGAAAGGTAAAGGTCTCATCAAAGAAGGGGAATAGAGATACAGTTCTACTCATTCTTACCATCGGCACTATATGGGGGTGGATAGTCAACGCCAAGCACCAAAAACCTTGTACAGTACTGCACACAATTCTGTTCTCACAAACGTACTGTTAATCTCATTACTACTCTTCCTGTTGTTATGTTATTTTACTTCTGTGCACAGAACCAATGACATTATATTTTTGTGAATTTTAGCACTCCGAACGTATAAAATTACCCCACATTTTTTAAAACTCTCTTCTTGCCTCACATAACATACACTACACATTACAAAGACCAAGATGTTAATTATGTTTAAGAAAACAATACCTATTCATTGTGACAATTATATGAAATATGGAGGTGCATTCAGAGCTTCTGAATGTTAATACACTTAGTACCTCTATTTACAAATGTGCGTCAGAAGGTTAGTTGGAGCTCCCAAATGAGTCTTCTAAACATGGTAAGAAAACTCCGGGTTCCATACCAGGCGAAAATTTCTGTATCAACAGAGCCACTATAAGCTTCTGAAGAAGGACTCCCGCTTCACTGCTTTCAGACAGGTCACAGGATCCACACAGAGTATTACGAAGAGCTCACCTGCAGAGTATCACTAGTTCATGTACGGACGGGAATCACAAGCGGTACAGCCGGCACGTTACAATGGTTATTACAACAGAAATGTGCTTGAAAGGAAAGTCACGCTGTGTTCAAGACAACAAACTGTAACGTGGACGACGTAGCCATACAAGTGCCTAGAGCACGCCCCCCCCACGGACAGGGAGGGTGTGAACGGACTGCAGAACAAATATGTAAATCAATGTAAACCACAGTCAGAGTGGCCACAGTTTCAGAAGTCCCATCGTCCTAACACGACTGGACCTGTTTTCCTTACGCGCTTCCATCCGTACAGACAGGCAAGCAGGAATTACAAATTGGCCCGTATAATGTCCGCTGAAGTTTAATCCCCTTTTCTTTGTCACATATTACCTCACCTACCCCTAACTAACCCTCCTATTGACGTTCCTGTCATTCTTCTTTTCTTCCCCCCCCCCCCAATACATTAAGATAGTTTATGTAAATGTCGCTCGAAACAGCCATTCAGAACAAAATGAAAATATCGGCTATGCCATAACACACGTTATTTCAAAGTTTTCCCCGACGTCCGTCTCCGTTGTGAGCGTCCAAGCAAACGTACGTATAATGCAAACGGCTGTGCCATGGCCCAGGCGGTTACTCGCTGACCCTGCACAGCGGCGACCCGGGTTTGGTCCCTGGTGAAAAGAGACAATGGGACAGGCGTTTCTCTGAGTAGTATGGTGTTCCCCTGTCAGTATGATTCCAACAATGCTCAGTACTCATCTTCAAAGCTATTCTTAACAAGGGACAAACGGGTGAACTCTGGGGACCTTCCAACGAAAGTAATGCTCTTCCGGCAATGGACGATCTTCAAGAAAGAGAACAAAGGTACTGGCACCGTTTACACATACTGGCTGCTACAGTCACTGCAGAGGTACACGTACTGGGGTCTATGTGTTACTGAATGATGTGGCTAGGTAGTTTCACGACTGACATCATCTTTCAGGAATCTTCTTCGACCGAAGTACTGTTTATACATGCAATCAACTGCATTTTTTAACATAAAATACACGTATATATAGAACACGTCACATGTTTGTGTGATTAGAGCATTTTGGTTGCACCACGGTCGTCAAATACAAACCAGAATTTCGCTAAATGCTCATAACTGTTATAACTAACAGAAAGTCAAACACTTCAAACAAGATTTTTACACAGACTACGTTCCTACTCAGCAGGTACCGGGGGGAACAGCATTGACAAACTGGTGTTTCTAAAGGAGACGATGTGTTTTCTATGCTCTAAGAAGTAAACCATTAGACATTACTTAGATGAACTGGAGCGAGTGCTGAGTTGGTGTATGATCTCAATACTACACAGCAAGCTTTTCATGCGATCCTCCCAGTTTTAAAACTAGAATTTTGCCCCAATATAATACAAGCCCTGCTCACCTTCTCCCCTCTGATGCATAACACAAGTCGATTTCTAATTACTTTATCTCCATTTCTTCCCAACGCTTTACCTTCCCTCTAGTCTACTTTTACCAAAATGATCAACGTGCACTGCCTATGATCAAAATACTTTATTATCCAACAGATGCACAAATATGTAATTCGTGGATACAATTAGAATTATTATAAAATATTGAAAATTACTCCAACATGTTTCGGATCACAAAGGACCCATCATCTGGGAGTTCTATACAGTGCTTGGCTAAAATTACAGTAATGGTTCTACCTCGTCCGTTTTAACGGACATGATAGAACCATTACTGTAATTTTAGCCAAGCACCGTATAGAGCTCCATGATGATGGGTCCCTTGTGATCCGAAACATGTTGGAGTAATTTTAAATATTTTATAATAATTCTAATAGTATCTACGAATTATATATTTGTGCATCTGTTGGATAATAAAGTGTTTTAATTGTCGTTGATGCACGGTACAAACGTGAAGATTGCCTATGATCATTTCCTTGCCGAAAACAATCTGTATCCACGCCACACCCGTAACAGAAGTAATCTCCCTCCTAATACCCCCCCCCCTTCTCTCTAGACCTTCAAGCCTCGAAGGGTTAAAAAAAAAACACCAATACAGATTAACAATGACACGTAGAACACGTTACAGGCCAGATAAACCGTTAAATGCAAACAACCCAACAGGCGGCGGCAGAAATGCCGCCGACGCCGGCAAACATTCGGTACTAGAAAGAGTTGCGAGACATTTCTAAATTGATGGGCAAATTTACTGGGATTGCAACTGTGCAAATGGTAAATAAAAAGATGCGGACATGACTATACAGAATCAATTAATCGATCAAATCTGACCGATATTATCAATCACTGTAGGTATGACGATCGATCATTAAAGTATAACAGATTAATCGATTAGACACTTCCGCATTGCAGGAACCAGTGGTGATGACTTCATACAGCATATAGTTCAGACAGAGAATAAGTGACCTCTGCTGGGTTACCAACTGTGTCACTAGATCACTGTCACCACCCACAGAGCAGGATGTGACCTCAAAGTTTGGAATTTGAACCTTTCCTCCTACGATTTAGGCTGCCTAACTCAAGCTTCCATATTAGGCACATATAGGGATCTGGGAGATTCTTCACGTAACAGTCAGTAGGAAATGTGTGCTCCTGGGTGTTCCATCGTTTATTGGATTCTACGTCCAACACAGTATTATAAATTGGCGCTATATCTCCAGCCAGGAATGAATACAAAATTGTTCACGAACAGGACGTTGGCATTATGACGTATAAGTGATGTAAAATTTGGGGTTCCCACGGCCGTGACTGTCTTCTGGAATGACGCCAAGTAGCTAGTAATTAGAATTTACCGACGTTTCATACCAACATGTTGCTTCAATTTTAAAGGTACCAATATGGGGAGGCACATCCCTCCGAAACGTTTGTAGTTTTATATCAGAGTACATTACGTCACATACCAGAAGACTAAATCTTCAAATACAGCTAAAGCATCGTCCGTCGTAAATGGTGATTAACACAGCAGAAATACTGCTCTATACGATACGTGAACAGGACAAAATATTCTCTACCCTATAAATGCATGTATTCACTGTACGGGATGTTCAGTACGTTCTGAATGCATGTACTGTACATACGGGACAAACTGTCAATTACAGGGTATTGTGAACGTATGTATCCACAGGAATAGGTGTTCAGTATATTCTGCTCGAAGACAGACACGAACATATACGACAAAGCGTTCAGTATGTTATGGATGCATACACACACACACACACACACAGTACGAAACGATCGGTATGTTCCAAACGCGCGTGTGCACAGGACAAAGTTTTCGGTAGTGTCTGAACTCAAGTATGCACAGTGCAGTGTTAATCGGTATATTCTAAGAGCACGTGTCCAGAAGACAAAGTGTTTAGTACGTTCTAGGTACGTATCCACCGTACAAAAGTTCTCGGTACGTTCCGAACCCGTGTATCCATAAGACAAAGGGTTCAGAATGCAAGTATCCGCACGACAAGGTGTTCAGTAAGTTCAATGCGCACACCCACTCTTCACTGCAATTTAAAGACACAAAATTCCTACATGTGGCACTGCATTTTTTAATTACATTATTAATGGTACTAGTCAATTTCCGAAACCAAACTATGAAGAAAATTATGACGAAGGTGTGGGCTGTATCAATGACGTAGATTTGGTCGTCTCCAATTAAAGATCCTGCTTGACCCAGTTCTGTTCGAATACGAATTCTTAGGGAAGTTCCAACCATTCCTGATCAGGCTCCGAATACAAAGTATAATGTTCCAATGTCCTTGTGATTAGTTGAGAAAAATCATCGGGTGGAAGTAAGTGGGATGGCTGAGAATAACAAGTAGGCTATAGGCTGTAAATCTATTTAGGGGCGTTTACGTTGCTCTTCCACTATCTTTAGAAAGCCTTGTATTCATTTTGTGATTATAGAACGCAATTCTGTGGAGGTGAGTTGAGGAACAGTACCGCGAACCCAAACAAATAAAAAAGAAATAAAAGTAAGCTTAACATAAGTAAGTTCAATGCGCATACCCACTCTTCATCGCACTTTAAAGACACAAAATTCCTACATGTGGCACTGTATTTTTAATTAAAGTATTAGGTCAAAGTTAATAACTGTCCAACAAGATGCAACTTATTCAGTTTATTACATTTCTGTATGCAGCTCTACATGTTTCGGGTGTTGACACCCATCATCAGGAGCTCGCATAACTGTAATTACAGCTTCTGGTTTTGATTAACTGGATCTACAACCATCCGCTCTCGTTGTTGAGTTTGAATTCCAACTCAACAAAGAGAGCGGATGGTAGTAGATCCTGTTAATCAATACCAGAAGCTGTAATTACAGTTATGCGAGCTCCTGATGATGGGTGTCAACACCCGAAACATGTAGAGCTGCCTACAGATATGTAATAAACTGAATAAGTAGCATCTTGTTGGACAGTTATAAAATTGGATTCACGATGCATGGACCCATGTATATAAAAAAATATTACGTCAAACTCCCGTACTATTTCACTTTCCATGACGCAACGATTCAGACTGTGAGTTCTGGGTTCCGATACCACATAGTCCGACACTAGCTACCAGTCTTTCGGAGAAACATGTTGCCTCCGTCCATTACGACGCAAGGATGTGTTCTTCTAAAAATACTGGAAACCACGTGGTATTACAACTCAAGACCACGCTCTACTGAGTTCACTTTGTTCTCCCATTAGAAATGTACGGCAAGCAGGAGTTACGATGCACATACTTTTTTCAAGGCTAGGTAATTTAAGGTTGTGTGTCTTAATGGAATTCCACCGAGCTAAGCGTACGGCGTGCGTGTACACTCTACTGCCTTATGTCATGAGCAGCTTCTTGTTAAAAGCAGTACCAAGGAAATAGACTAAGAATTGTTTCATGTCTGCTTACAATCTGCGTTATAAAAACGCAAAATTATTTTACATGTAATCACTGATAAATAGCAATGCATTCTCAGACTACACACTGCTCCACAAAGACACAACTCGCTTCGCAGGTAGGAGCAACCACACGGCTACTACTGGATGAGGATACGTGAAGCAGTAAGAGGCTGAGGTTACAGCTAATGATCTAGTACAGGAGTGGCAAAGATAGGTCGGTGTTAATACCACAACCCTTTCACAATTTCTGTTTTCGTGTACACAGCACAGAGAAAGTAAAACAATCGCAAACTAGTAAGTAATACGCATATATACGTATATATGTATATGTTTGCATATGTACATGTATATTCACATATGCAAACAGTAAACTCGAGAGTGTCGGAGCGGTCTAAGGCGTGGGTCTACTGCTGCTCGCTTGCTTCGATCCAGGGTTCGAATCCCGCCGGGGGCAAGGATGTCTGTCTCTTGTGAGTGTTGTGTTTGTGTTTTGTCAGGTAGAGGTCTCTGCTTCGGACTGACAACTCGTCCGAAGGAGTTCAACTGAATGTGGTGTGTCTGAGTGTAATCGTAAAGCCTCGATAATGAGGAGAGCCTGGCCCACTTCGGGCTGCAGCGCCACGGGAAAAAATATACATACATGCATGCATGTATGCATACATTACATACATATATACATATATAAAACTTTAAACTCTGATGGAAACAAAAGTTCTGAGGTCCCTACTAAACGTTGTCCCTGGGCTTCATTAAGCGTCATAGCATTAATACGTATAGGGGGGGGGGAGTGGAGGTATAGCGCCATGTGGTCTTTACCTCAATATAATAGGGGGTTGGGTAGTAATCTTTCCGTCCCGGCCGCTTTACTTCGGGTGAAAGGACCTTCGAAACTCCCACGATAGAAGTTCGAGCGGGTAAGGATGATGGACGCTGAGAAATATTTTGCGTGCCTGGAAGTTGTGCCCCTGTACCCACATGTGGGTATGGTAAAGTCGAATGGACACAATTCAGACAACGTAACTTCATAACTGAATGCTGGTAATGACGTAACAATACGGCGTTAAATTGCTGCTATTAAACTGGATATGTTTATAAATATTTTGATAACAAGTGAATTTAAAAGTCGTTCAGGCAAATGACGGCAAGCATGACAGCCACTATTCCAAGAACTTCTTCGTATCTTCAGCTATTACAGGTGTAAACAAAATGCACACTGATCACTTTGCAACCACACTATAAGCATTGCCTAGTGCCTGGCCTATTCACTGTGAAGCTTGCGATCGGCAATACAAAGACACTACCCATATCTGCAAGACTGCTTGCTGCTTATGTTACCTGCCGGCAGGTACTAATTAGATACTGATAACATATCACTCAGATCAATTAATAATATTAAAAATAGTATTTAAAATCGGTTCCCATTTTGTTACTTATACCGTACATATTCTTACAATCACCACATCTACCAACAGATTCACTAATTACAATACACTGCATGACTCCTACATGTATCGGCACCGGAATGCAATTCTCTGGCAGTCTTGTAGAACGAAGGAATACAAGTACAACACGCTAATCTAGGTATTCCATCGCCCTCACTGGAATGGTTACGATGTTAAAATTGTAAAATACATGAATCTGACAAGAATAAAATTACAATGCTGTGATATTAAACTATGTGTCACTACATCGCCCGACACGATACACTTCAAATGCTCAGTCTGGACATCTCTTCGGATCACACAGCCCGAGAGAGATGTCTCCATACACAACATAAACGGCTGCGAGCTCATACTTAAAGCGGTTCACTAACACATAGCTTTAAACAGTGCAACTGTTAGCTGATACTTTGACATCACTCACACTTATACCGCTATCGGTCAACCGTCTAACGAAACACAGGAAGAACGCAACAAGGATTCCACAAATTACAGAGAAGGGCATCTTTTGTATTTGGTCTATACTTCCTGCAGCTGAGTACGAATGCAGTCATCTTGCGAGTTATAGGCCAAAATTTTCCGCGCACAGAAGGGGGAAACGATTTGTGATGTGGTCCGACAGCTTCTTTCATAACTACATGGTGCAGGTGAGGACAGCAATGTTTGCAGCGACAGCAGTACTGTGGAAAAAAAAGTGGCTCTTCCAGTAGCAGTTATGAATGATCTGTGTACTGACATTCACACAGAACACTCATATATTTCTATATTTCTCCTGTATGGCTTCCTTTAGTACATATATATAGCGGGATTAAATTCATAAATACTGCGATTTTAATACTACGTAACACATGTATGATCTATGGAACCCATAGCACATAAATTTCTTCCACACTGATGAAGGCACAAAACAGAAGCAACCCATGAGCAGGCATGGAGAGACCCAGCGGGTTCCAGGAGGTTGAGGACCCCAGATTTCATGACAATCGGCGCATGAAGGTGGTATGGTTGTCAGCCCTACGCACCGGCCGCCTTTACCCCCAAGGAAATATTCCTGATACTCATGGCTGTTAGAGGCTGAGTCGACCCCAGGAAAGACTGTCAATGAAGAATTCCGATGATACCATCGGGGAACGAATCCGCTACCTTCCGGAATGTAGCAAGGTGCCTCAACCAACTGCGCCATCGCGTGGCCCCCACAATGGTGGAAGGCAGCTGAAATGCGCGACATAACATAATTCAACTACAGACAGAACTGTTCTGATTCAATTACCGGGTTCTCTGCCACTTAATTTTATCTTCGAAAAATCTTAAACGCGAATAAAGCGTTTCACATGTCAAGTGTCGCACTTGAAAACATGCTTATTTGAACGAAGAAACTTGAAAACTCTTACATTCGCCTGAGACAGAACTACACGGATTTGCCGAAAATTGCGCCGAAACTGTGTGTGTCCGAAGGACGGGGAAACCGCGATGAAAACGATTCCTGCGTGTCAAGCGTAAGCTTCTGGTGACGCACGCAAGAGGACTCTGTGGTTGTATATGTGAAGTTAATACGCCACTCAACAGATACCGCGACGAGCATGGCTTGACGTCTGCAGGCCATACGATTTACTTCTCTGCGTCAGGAAGGAACAGATCGTGGTCGACGCAACGAGGTAACTGCTGTTTACAGCCTGCATGTAGCCAGCCGTCATCGCTATATCCCGCAACCCCTACTGGGGACTCTGTCATGAGCTATCTCCATTTCAACTGTGGAATCACGCGGAATGATTCACAAGGGGGGGGGGGAAGAGGAGGAGAAGAAGAAGAAGAGGAAGAAGAAAAAGCCCGGCATATATCTAATGAGAACCTCCCTTAATTTTACCACTGGAACACTGCAATGTAGCAAAGCCTCCCGCAGTCACCAAATTCACTACGTTAAGCATTCCGTTCTGAGGATTACAAAGGATCAAATACAGTCAACGCAACTAATTTGTACTACTATCAATTTGTTTTAGGCTTAAATAAATTAAAAATAATACAAGTTAGCTGCGTTTACGTGTTCAGTTCACAGCCACACCATGAAGTCCACAGTATGGTGGCAACAGACACAGTTCAAAACATTGCGCAGTAGGTGGAGAAAGAGGTCAGCGTCGCGACCCGGCCGTTTTGTCTCCGACCAAAGAGCTCTCGGTAGTAACTGGACACGAGGCAAGTGGGTCCCGAGGTCGCGTGAACACACTGATGAAGAGAAATACGTTTGCCCCCCTCGGAAATCCAGTTTCGCCCATACATGTAGTCTACACAGACCGGCTATTTAATAATGTAACTCTGCAGATCTGATATTCGTACGTATCTGGGACGCTGATAAGCCGCTGAAACAGTCAGTTTAAAAAATTCAGTTACTATGGCGCTGTCCGCTAATCCTTTTTATTCCAACGGCAGCATGTGAGCCCCGCGCCCACACAAAATCTTGTGTAATGGGTACAATACGTTTCTTCCACCGGAAAAAAAAAGATTCGGCAGGTCTTGTAGCAGGTGACAATACCGATGGTCGAGACTTCCCAGTTTGCGTCCACCGCGTTAATTCTATCGGGTCCGCCAACCAGCCACAAGCGCTTGTAAGCAAAGATAGAACGTTTTTCATCACCACCAATATTTATGCACACAATGACCAGACGACTCGAGGGTAATATACGGAAGAAAGTGGTGGGCCAAGGATTAGAGTTAATGGTAAATGCAGAAATAGTCTAGCCATCCGATTTGCTACTGTGCTCTTAGTATACTTCAGAGATTTGAAATGCGTAAACTTACAACTTACAAGCCACTACTTTCTGGCGTGTTCGCAAAATTGCGAAAAGCGACTAGTGGCTTCGTCATTTGATGTGTGTTTTACCGTGCTTCATCGACACGATAAAGTACAGAACCAACTAGATTCAACAATACCAATTTAATGATCTTCAAAACAGCTCAACATGTTTCGGGCAATTCTTTGCCCATCACCAGGAGCGCAAGACTGTGATTTACAACATGAGGTAAATCACAGTCTTGCGCTCCTGATGATGGGCAAAGAATTGCCCGAAACATGTTGAGCTGTTTTGAAGATCAATAAATTGTTATTGTTGCATCTAGTTGGTTCTAGTTTGTACTCCTCACCCAACACTGTGCGGGTGATAAAATCGAGAAAAATGAGATGGGCTGGGCATGTGGCGCGTATGGGGTCTTGCTGGAGAAACCGGAGGGAAAGAGACCATTGGGGAGACCTAGGCGTAGATGGGTGGGTAATATTAGGATGGATCTCCAGGAGGTAGGATGTGGGTATATGGACTGGATTGGGCTGGCCCAGGATAGAGACAGGTGGCGGACGCTTGTGAGTGCGGTAATGAA
>Ga0123352_10012627_pt1 | contig 13363 bp, 14 predicted proteins | sample TergutLab28metaG_FD_89700 | JGI IMG/M metagenome (GOLD analysis project Ga0123352, IMG submission 89700) | Labiotermes labralis P1 segment gut microbial communities from Petit-Saut dam, French Guiana - Lab288 P1 | ecosystem: Host-associated > Arthropoda: Insects > Digestive system > Gut ... | reverse complement strand
TGAGAGCCGCTGTGTACAGTGCGGATGGTGCCGTGCGACTCGCACGGCACCATCCGCGCCGTACACCCGCCCTACTCAGCGGCTGTCAAGACCACCACCCATCCAAAAACTCGGTGCAGAAAACCATATGCTGCAATTCAACATCTAATGCTCCTGATGATGGGCGTATGTATCCGAAACATGCCGAGCTAAGAATACATCAATAAAATTGTCTTGTTGCATCAAGCCGGCATTTCACTTTATTTCATGAACACGAAGGTTTAAAAAAGAAGAACTAATAACGTCAGGTAACAAACAACAGGAAGAATAATATAATTGTTAAAATAAAAATGATAAAGATGAAGTAAATAGGTAAATTCTTATAATAAAACCAACGAGAAATTTCGCAAATTTATTTTTGGAATAGGACTCTACATGTTTCGGACAGTATCTTTTTCCATCATGCAGGTTATGCTGACTGCTTACTAGGAAGCAGTGAACATAACCTGTATGACATATACCAATTGCTGTGTGTGGTGATGGACAGAGAAACTGTTCGAAACATGTAGAATTCTATTCCTAAAATAAATTTGAGAAATTAGTGCATCTGGTTGGTTTTATTATAAGAATATGTCACGATGTGCGGTCCTCTGAATGTTATATTCGTACATAAGTAAATTTCACCCAATAACAGCCCATTATGGCCCGGGGGGCGTAGAGTTACACCTCTTCTCTTTCCTTAACCCTGGCGCTGTATGAAGTTGGTTTGCCAGCGCCACTTCCCAGCCATTTACCCCCGGGAAAGAGAAACAGTACCCATTACGCAGGAGGCAGGGTGGGCACCAGAGACCGTTTGGACGAATGCGTTAAACTCGCCCCCCACCAGAATTCGATCCCCGGAGAGTCCAGCATCTAAAAAATAAAAATTGTTATGAGCGATATGTTCATGAATATATTGGTAGTTCAGGTCTATTGGATGGCATTTGTTGCCATACGGATTTAGGGGCGCATGGCCTGTTGTAATAATAATAATAATAATAATTGGTGGGCGGGTGGATGGATGGGTGGAATGATTGTTTGCTTGCTTGCTTCATTGATTGATTGATTGAATTATTCATTCATTCATTCATTCATTGAAGGGTGCATGTATGTACAATTTTTGGAAATAAAATTCTTTGCAGTAGGCGTGACATTCGATTTTACTCGATGTACTACGTTTCATGGGAGCTGAACGTGATACTGAGCAATATCTGGTGGTTGCAAACGTAAGGAAGAGATTAGCAGTAAGTAAATGAGCAGCACAAAAGTGTGATGTGGAATTATTTAATCTCAGGAAGCTAAATGAGCTGGAGGTTAGGAAACAGTATCAGGTTAAGATCTCAAAAAGGTTTGCAGCTTTGGAGAACTTAAATGATAGTGAGGACAAAAATAGGGGTTGCGAAAACATTAAAGAGGATCTCAAAACCTCAGCTACAAAAAGTCTAGGTCTGCACGAATGGAAGCAACATAAACCATGGTTTGGTGATGAATGTTTACGACTTTTATATCAAAGGAAGCAGGCTAAAATGCAGTGGGTACAGGATCCAAACCAAAGCAATCTAAGAAAAGTAAGACGTGAAGCCAATAAACATTTCAGGAAAAAAGAGAAAGAATATCTGAAATCTAAAATTGATGAACTTGAAACTAACAGTAAGATAAAAAATATCAGAGACTTGTATAGGGGCTTCAGTGACTTTAAGAAGGGTTACCAGCCTAGAACTAATAGAGTAAAGGACAAGAAGGGTGATTTACTTACAGACTCCCACAGTATTTTGGCTAGGTAGAGGAACGATTTCTGTCGGCTAATGAATGTACATGGGGTTAGTGATGTTAGGCAGACTGAAATGCATACAGCAGAGCCACTAGTGCCTGAGCCGAGTACCTTTAAGTTTGAGATGGCTATTGAAACGCTAAAAAGACACAAATCACAAGGTATTCGTCAAATCCTAGCAGATTTGATTATAGCGGGTGGGGTGGGGTGGGGAGACAATTCGCTCTGAGAGCCATAAACGTGTTACTTCTATTTGGAATAGGGAGAAATTGCCTGAGGGGTGGAAGGAGTCGATCATGGTACCTTTCAATAAGAAGGTTGATAAAGCAGATTGTAGTAATATAAGAGGCATATCACTTCTGACAACTGCGTACAGAATTGTATCCAACATCCTTCTGTCAAGGTTAACTCCATATGGAGACGAAATTATTGGGGATCATCAGTGTAGATTTCGAAGCAACAGGTCAACTGCTGATCATATATTCTGCATTCGTCAAATACTTGAGACAAAATGGGAATACAATGAAGCAGTTCATCAGATATTTATAGAATTCAAGACAGCTTGTGACTCAGGAGAGAGGTCTTGTATAATATTCTCATTCAGTTTGGTATTCCCATAAAAATGGTGGGGCTAATAAAAATGTGTCTGACTGAAACACATAGCAGAGACCGGATAGGTAGCCATTTGTCTGACATGTTTTCTCTTAAGAATGGTTTGAAACAAGGAGATGCTCTGTCGCCAGTGCTCTTGAACTTCGCTTTAGAGTACGTCATTAGGAGGGGTCCGGTAAACCAGGATGGCTGGAAATTAAATGGTAGACAGTAGCTTTTGGTTTATACTGATGATGTTAATGTATTTGGAGGAAGCGTACATACTGTAAAGGTAAACAAAAAACCGGTAGTATTTGTTAGTAAGGAAACTGGCTTAGAAGTAAATGCTAATGGAACTCAGTACATGGTCATGTCTCGAGATCAGAATGCAGGACGAAATCACAGTATAAAGACTGACAATAGTTCCTTTGAAAGGGTGGAAGAGTTCAAATATCTGGGAACAAACTGAACATATCAAAATTCTATTCAGGAAGAAATTAAGAGCAGATTGGAGTCAAAGAATGCTTAATGTAATTCTGTGCGGAATCTTTTGTCTTCCAGTTTGCTATCCAGAAAATAAAGGTTAAGATATACATAACTATAATTTAGCTTGTTTTGCATGGGTGTGAAACTTGGTCGCTCACATTGAGGGAGTAATTTAGGCTGAGGGTGTTTGAGAATATTAGGGCCTAAGAGGGACGAGGTAACAGGGGAGTGGAGAAAACTACACATTGAGTAGCTTAATGATCTGTACTGCTCACCCAATATTGTTCAGGTGATCATATCAATAATGAGGTGGGCGGGGTATGTAACAGGTATAGGGAGAGGAGAGGTGTATACAGGGTTTTGGTGGGGAAACCCGAGAGAAAGACACCACTTAGAAGACCCAGGCCGAGATGAGAGGATAACATTAAGATAAATCTTCGGAAGTGGGATGTGGGGGGCATGGACTGGATTGATCTGTCTCAGGATACGGACAGGTGGCGGGCACTTGTGAATGCGGTGATGAACCTTGGGGTTCCATAAAATGCGGGGAATTTCTTGACTGGCTGAAAACCGGTTAGCTTTCAAAGACTCTGCTCCGAGGAATATGTAAGGAAAATGGACTGTAGGTTTCAGACAAAAAGAAGAACCATACCAAACACACAATTAGTCGTGTATCTCCTTAACTACTGAACAAATTAGAATGCTTTTTTTGAAGTGTAACTTTACTTTTTCCAAAAATTAACGAGGCAGGTGTTCACTATCACACGATATGGCTGCCATTCCCATTAGTAATAATCAATATCGATGGTAATGTTAGCAAGATATTCAATTTCAGCGATACGTATGGCTGTTGTTTTGTTGCGTGCTGACCGAACTCACACAACGCAGTCGACTCTATAATTATGTGAGTTGAAAGCAGAAAGTAATTAGAAAAGTGCAGAAAATTGTTTTACGAAATTCAGAAATGCCCTTGCTGCCATTTTAGTTTTGGTTTTAGCACTAAAAAGTGTGAGAACAAAGTATCTCGTGATTTTTTGTGACAACATCTTCACACTGGAAGTATCTGATATTCCTTCGTTTCCTGAAACATGCACCAACTGCTCTAACGTTTAAAAATGTGTATATTTTACCACGAATCGGAGTTTTTATATTTCTTTTGTAATCCTCACAATAAACGGCCGTTAAATCTGAAGACTTCAGTAATCGGGTTGTCTTTGCACTGAAGACGAAGTTCGTTCCTTGTAGCATGGAAATTAAGTTTCATATGAGAGTGACTTTAGCGTCGCCACTCTGTGTGCAAGTCACTTGGACACTAGTTTTGAAACAGGGTAATGTCAGTTGACGACAAAGTAAGTTGTTAAGAAATAGAAAGAAGTTACTTTGGAAGAAAATGGAGGCTAGAGAGAAATGTGCAATGAGAAAAAAACCATAGTGTGTAGTGTTTATAGAATGTTATTAACATAATAATATCATAGAGAATGAGGGAAGGGTTAGGGGAATGTAGTGTGACTGTAGTATGAGTGAGTACAAATGTAATGTAAATGTACTGTGGTTGTAGTGTGAATGTAGTGTATTTGTGGTGCGAATGTAATGTCAGTGTAGTGTGAATGTAGTGTAAATGTAGTGCGAGTGTAGTGTAATTGTAATTTGAATGTAGTTTAAATGTAGTGCGAGTGTAGTGTAATTGTAGTGTGAGTGTAGTGCAAATGTAGTGTGAATATAGTGTAAATGTAGTGTGAGTGTAGTGTAATTGTAGTGTGAATGAAGTGTAAATGCACTGTGGTTGTAGTGTAAATGTTCTGTGATTGTAGGGCGAATGTAGTGTCAGTGTATTGTGAATGTAGTGTGATTGTAGTGTGAATGAAATATAATTGTAATTTGAACGTAGCGTAAATTTAGTGCGAGTGTAATGTAATTGTAGTGGAAATGTAGTGTGAATGTATTGTGAATGTAGTGTGATTGTTTTGTGAGTGTTGTGTAATTGTAGTGTGAATGAAGTGTAAATGTAGTGTGAGTGTAATGTAATTGTAGTGTGAATGTAGTGTAAATGCACTGTGGTTGTAGTGTAAATGTTCTGTGATTGTAGTGCGAAAGTAGTGTCAGTATATTGTGAATGTAGTGTGATTGTAGTGTAAATGTAGTGTGAGTGTAGTGTAATTGTAGTGTGAATGAAGTGTAAATATAGTGTGAGTGTAATGTAATTTTAGTGTGAATATAGTGTAAATGTACTGTGGTTGTAGTGTAAATGTAGTGTGAATATAGTATGACTGTAGTGTGATTGTTGTGTGAATTTAGTGAGAATATATTGTAAACGTAGTGTGAATGACGGGAAATGTTTGCAAAGTTTTTTTTTTCCCCTGAGAAGAACGGGTAGAGGGATTCCAGCTTAATGGCTGACTTAGGTTCGAGGAAGTTAAGTTGGCACTGTGCACGCCATGAAAGCGTAAGGTGAGCAGAAGTTATGGGCCCACTTAGCACTGGAGAGGGATGAGACATCCCCACCTCTACGTCTGGTACCCACTGAAAGGTATTTAAATTATTTCAGTGGATCGTATCTAAAATCACCTTTCTTTGCTTATATTTTTTATCGCCTGATGTGGCTTTTCCAAAAACCGAAGCGAGTAGGAAGCCATAAGAATTGACTGACGGTTTGTACTTGCTTTCTGCAGTGTTAAAAATTCCTTTCTGGTTGTTTCCATAAACACAGCCAAGGACAGCACGAAAGGCGTATACAACCGCAGTAACACTGCACCAGAACTTTTAATCCTTGTTCTATCGAAACTTTCCTTGAAGCAGAAGAGAAGAGACAAGAAAACAAACTCACTTCTCATTCCAGCCTATGCCGTGCTTTATCTGCTTTCCAGGTTCTTTCTCCTGGAGGGGAATTAAAACGTGAATGCTTTCAGAAAACGAGAATATATCCTGACCTCATAAAGGATTATTTAGAGATTAATTTCCTACTTCATCACACATGTTGCCGTCCCTGACTTCTAACTTTGGGTTAAATTTTAACGACGCTGGTATAGTACCGTAGTTTACTTCGCATTTTGGTAGTATTTTAAAGGTACATGGGGACCGCGGTGGCACAGTGGTTATGGTGCTGTGCTACAAAGCGAAAGGACGCTGGTTCGATCCCAGCTAGTGTCATTGGATTTTTCGTTGATATAATACTTTCGATCGCACTATGACCCTGGGTTCGACTCAGCCTCTAATATAAATGAGTACCAGGAACATTTCATAGGGTTAAAGGCGGCCGGTGCATAAGGCTGACAACCTTACCACCATCCTGTGCCGTTGTCATGAAATCTGGGAACCTTAACTTCCTGGAACCCTCTTGGCCCCTCCGGGCCTGTAATGGGATTGATTTACCTTTACCTTTACCTTTACCTTTATTTTTAAAGGCATAACGTTTTGTAAACTAAGCAGAATGCATTTCGCACGTTTTCCATTATGTACGTGAGACTTGTACTGTAAAAAAAGGCTTTTAACAGAGGAAGAATAGTATATTGTTTATTAAAGTGATTTGCCACACTGTAGTAAAAATTACGATGCAAGTAATTCCACAATGCGAATTTGGGGGTTTTCACAGAAGCGAAATCGAGGGGTCCCGTCATCTGGGATATGGCGCCATTTCTCTGGGTTCAAGGTCAATGAACAATATTTCGTGGACCTTGGATGTCTTGAAGATGATGGCGGCCGTCCTTTCAACATGTCAGAAAATATCCACCGACACGGCGTCACATCGCAGAAGACCGGAAAAACTCACCTTCCAGGATAACTGAATATAATCGTCACTTCGCACTGTTATATAAGATATTGTGCTAAGAGACATACAGTCCTAAGCACGCGTACTTACATGAATATATTACAATATTTCTGTTTCTCACACAGAACTCTGCGTGTGCGCAATTGTAAGGCTTTACGACTGAGACCTGTGTAGTAAGCTTCAGATATTTAGAAATTAAACGTGGTAAATTTAAGTTTTATCGGAGTTAAAATTTAAACCCGATTTAAATTTTAGGTATGATTGATAAAATCCGTTTATGTTCCATTATGTTATATTCATGTAGTGCACCAGGTGGCACATATGTACGGCCTTTTGTAAAATTCACAGCTCTTCGTATTACAGCTTGGTATATTTGTGCTTCTTATTTCTATGCCAATAATTATTCCCACACAGCATTGCCCGACTTGTATTTGTAATATACACGAATTGCGTCGTCTGTGAGTTGGGGCTTAAACGTTTACGTATAATTTATTTGAATAATCCTGTCAAGAATTATATTTGTGATTTCTTTCGGTGCCATGACAAATTGTGATTTGGTTTCCAAATTCCGCTTTGAACTGCAGGTTTCTCATGGATAACTTCGAAAAATTAACTTCAAAATATTCTCGCCCTTGCCAACGTTAAAAATGAAAGTCTCTAAATCCGAATTTCGGCATTCGGCCCAAATTTTTAACATCTCACCTCAGACGCAAACCCAAACAGCCCAACTCCTACAAACTTCATGTATTCACTTCCCAAAATTATACCTTGCCGCCAGCCTACCTTTACCTGAAGGACGAGCGGATCCTCTCTGAGGAACTTCATGGTTGTAAATTTCTAGCAAACCTTCCCCCTTCCCTTCCCCAATAATAATAAGAATAATAATAATAAACGTAATAAAGGTAAAGATAAAGTGCGCCCTTGTACAGGCACCGAGGCTCTGTACAGGCCGTACGGTCCATGGGGGAGTAGAGGTATAGCTCTACTCTTTCTTGACCACGGCACTAGAAGGGGGTGAGGGGCAGCGTCACGCCCTGGCCGCTCTTTACCTCTGGGAATGTCCCGGTACCCATTAATAAAAGTAGTGCCTCTCACTAAATTCTTATTCTTCCTTTTGTCTGACAGTCGAAGTCAGTTCAACGCTTCGCCCATTATCTTACGATATTTTAGGAAAATCTACACGAACAGAGAAATAATTTTTTTTTTTTTGCCTAGCGCAGAGGAGAACCAAAGTTTGCTGCCGTTAATCTACTGATACACATTGTTGTGGCGGCCAATAATATTCGTCTGACTGCCGTATTTTCAAGCCCCTGTTTTTACGTACTTCAACAAGTTCTTTTTTATTTCGACGACAGGAATGAAATATGAGGTTGTGATTTTTATGTTATAGTTTCGGGGGATCCCTAAAGACAACCACAATGATCACACTTTAGGTGAACACAAGTATAATTAAATGAAAACTCGTTCTTAAATCAGCGTCGTGGAACGAGCGGTGTGAATTGCAACAAGAGACTATAATGTTTTTACAGCTTTCAAAATTACATTTCGGAGTCACACAGTGCTGATGATGCCGCCAGATTTAACAAATCACCATTCCAGGACTCAGTTGTAAAATACAGAAGAGGAATTTAATCACATGCATTTGCCCGTGAAACCATTCCTGTGGCTTCAGATAGACCTTGGCACACCTGGAGTGATAAATCGATACAGAAGTTACATTAATTAAACAACGGCAATATAAATGTACCAGAGCTGCGTAAGGGTAACGTAATTTACGAGTTCTCATCTGCCTTACATGGAGAATAAAAACCGGCAATACACATAGTTGATAGAGGGTGTCGTTCGTTAAATTGCTTTTTATGTCACATTTAAATACAGGGTTATTCAAACTAATTGTCGGAGGTTTAACAACTTGTCATACACGATACACTTGAGATAGGATCCTCGAGACTGTCACTTTGCTAATGTGCAGTGACTTCCTCTATCAGTTGAGATGCCACAGACGCCATTTCGTGAAATTCGTGTTATGTTTATGTTTTTTCGTGTGCGTTCAACATGTTTAGGACAATTGAAGAGGCCGCCGATTGTGAAATACGATCTGTAATTCGTTTTTTGAACGCTAGGAATGTGCTACCAAGTGAGATTCATCACCAGATCTGTCAAGTATCTGGTGAAAATGCGATGAGTGATGGCATGGTTAGGAAATGGGTTCGGATGTTCAATGAAGGACGAGAGAACATTCACAATGAGACGCGAAGTGGGCGTCCATCTTTGGTGAATGATGATATGGTGCGTAAGGTCAACGAAAGAGTGCGTGACGACAGACGTGTCACAATTTCTGATCTGTCCCTGCACTTTCCTCAGATTTCAAGGACTCTAATCTATGACACTGTCAGCAGTGGCTAACATCGTTGGCGGCCGCATTCTATGAGGAGGGTACACAAAAAATTGTGCCCCGCTACGATAAGTGCCTCAATAAAGGCGGCGAATAGGTGGAAAAATAGTTTGAAGAATGTAGAATCTGATATCTTACTTACTCACTCCATTGTGTAGAGTCCTTTTTGAGCAGCTTACTGATTTGTAGCTAGTCAAGAAATTCCCCGCATTTCACAGAAATTTATTCGATTATTTTATAGCGAAACGATACTTATTTTCTGAATAAGCCTCGTACATACATACATACATACGTACGTACGTACATACATACATACATACCTACCTAAACACACACAAACATACATACATACATACATATATTACATAATACATACTTACATACACACACACATACATACATACATACGTACGTACGTACGTACGTACATACGTACATACACACATACATACATACATACATACATACATACATACAAACATACATAAACACACACATAAATATATATATATACATACACATACATACACACATACATACATACGTACGTACGTACATACATACGTACATACACACATACATACATACAAACATACATACACACACACATAAATATATACATACATACGTGCGTACGTACATACATACATACATACATACATTACATACATACATACGTACACACATACATACGTAAACACTCACACACACATACATACATAAACACACACTCACACATAATACATACATACATACATACGTACGTACGTACGTACATACATACAAACACACATACATACATACATACATACATACGCATACATACATACATACGTACGTACGTACGTACGTACATACATACATACATTACATAATACACACACACATACATACATACATATATTACATAATACATACATACATACATACACACACATACGTACGTACATACATACGTACATACACACATACATACATACATACAAACATACATAAACACACACACACACATAAATATATATATATATATACATACACATACATACATACATACATACACACATACACACATACATACATACGTACGTACGTACATACATACGTACATACATACATACATACATACATACATACAAACATACATACACACACACACATAAATATATACATACATACACATACATACATACATACATACATACATACATACATACATACATACATACATTACATACATACATACGAACACACATAAATACGTAAACACACACTCACACATACATACATAAACACACACTCACACATAATACATACATACATACATACATACGTACGTACGCACGTACATACATACATACATACATACATACGTACACACATAAATACATACATACGTAAACACACACTCACACATACATACATAAACACACACTCACACATAATACATACATACATACGTACGTACGTACGTACATACATACATACATACATACATACATACATACATACAAACACACATACATACATATATACACACACACACATACATACATACACATACATACACACATACATAGTACTACGTACGTGCGTACATACATACATACGTACGTACACACACACAAACATACATACACACACATACATACATGCATACTTACTTACGTACGTACGTACATACATACATTACATACATACACACACGCATACATTCATACATACATACATACATTTATTACATAATACACACACACATACACACACATACATACATACATACATACATACACATACATACGTACGAACGTACATACATACATACACACACACATACATACATACTTACGTACGTACATACATACATTACATACATACACACACACATACATTCATACATACATACATATATTACATAATACATACATACATAATTGCACACACACACACACATGCATACATACATACATACACACACATACATACATACGTACGTACGTACGTACATACACACATACACACACACACATACATACATACACACACATACATACATACATACATACATACTTACGTACGTACGTACGTACATACATACATTACATACATACATACACACACACACACATACATTCATACATACATACATACATACATACGTACATACATATACTGTATGTATGTATATACAGTTATACCTCGGCTAAAGGGTGACCCTGCTAACGAATTTTTCGGCTAACGAAGATTTCTTTCGCTGTTTTTCGGACTCGGCTGACGAATATGGATTCGGCTAACGAATGTTTTAGTGGATGCGCGCGCTAACATAAAGCAGCAAACTTGAACGGTCGGGCCATTCCAGGAGCTTATCTTTTCCGTCTTTATATGTGTTTCGGCTAACGACGATTTCGGCTAACGAATGTGATTCCGGAACGAATTATCTTCGTTAGCCGAGGTATCACTTTATATATATATATATACATATATATATATATCACAACCACAACGGACTCTTCGTGATATAGTTACTAGAACTGTGTTGTATAAAAAATTCAAAGGTTTTTTTTCCTAATTGGATCATACAGCTCCATCGATTCATGCCTCTAATAGTTTCGTTCATCATCCACAAATACATTCTGATATACCAAATACTCTATTCCCCGTAACAAACGAAATAACATATGTTACAGTATGTTTTTGTTAACAATGAGAGGCTACAAAGAATACGTAGAGAATTTTGGTTGGGAATAATCCAGTTAGACGAACCGTTCGTAAGCTGGGTTTCACGAACCCCTAAGGATCCGTGGATGGATTTCAGGTAGTCAGTGAAGTTGGATGCAAAAATAATTGCGACTTTATGTCACTAACCTAACCTAATTGAAATGTGCCTTTTCATTCAACCAGGAATGTAAGCAACAAGGTAATTAATGGCCTCTGGACTCCAAAAATATTTGTTAAATTCGATAAATCGCACTGTTTGACGTTCAAGTGACCTAGCACCGTGATAAATTCTTATAATAAAACCAACTAAATTCACTAATTACTCAAATTTGTTTTTGGATTAAAACTCTACAGGTTTCGGACAGTTACACTGTCCATCATCAGGAGTTTTTCACTGTACACACAGCAATAGGTACACGTCATACAGGTTTGCTGAGAGCAATCTTCTATGACGTATAATATTGTTGTGTGTACAGTGAAAAAAAACTCCTGATGACGGACAGAGTAGCTGTCCGAAACATGTAGAGTTTTAATCCAAAAACAAATTTGAGAAATTGGTGCGTTTAGTTGGTTTTATTATAAGAAATATTTTATATATTTAAATATATTTTTCTGAGAAGGGGCCTATACGTTGCACCAGATTTTCAAAACGGCCTATGCCGCAAAGAAAAATTTTGATAACCACCTAGCTAGACGACGTAAAATAAACTGTTGTCTGGCGTTACTTCGGTACGGACTCAGATGTCGTGCTGTAGTGTCAGGGGTCAGGTTCGTGACTCCTGAAGTTTTGGTCTCCTCAAAATACCTCCTTTCGAAAAAAAATAATGATTTCTAAACTGACTGTATTTTTTTCTCCACAATGAGACCTAGTCAAGAGCCTGACAAGTTATTTTATTGTGACCTAAGTTGCTTAGTTGACTTGCTGCAGGTGTCGCCCAGAGGTTCAGCCTGACCAGTTTGTGTGCTTACGCTTCATCGGACCAATGGTGACGGTAGTAACAGCACTAGCAACGTGGGTTAGTTTACTAGACACTATTGGCAGTTGTGTGGGTATGTTACACTGCCTTATGTTCGGGGTTTTATGGTCATGATACCGATTCTAACGGGTTTGTTCTTTTAAGCCTGCTTTGTAACTCGCTATTGTCGAGCAGCTGGATCGTTTCGACATTGTCGCGAAGCAGAAGCCTCTCCTCATGCTTCCTAGCGAAACGTCTTGCTTTCTTCCGTAACCTTTTCCGTTCTGAACTGGCTGTATTGAACAACCCTTTAGGGGCTGACAGTCTGTTAGGTGCTTAAGGATGATATTCCCTTTCTCGGGACAAGAAAATAAAAAATCTCACCAATTAACATTTGTGTAACTAGAACTTGTTTGAATATTTGGTAGTTCATTAAAATAAAACCAGAAGAATGGGGTGTGTTTGGCAGTACAGGGACACTAATTTATTGGCATCACTCGCTGTTCACTTCCTGTCGGCTCACTTATAAATCTTCGACGTGTTGTGTTGTCAGATGTGAGTGTTTGTTTGTGTGTGTGTGGGTGTGGTGTGTGTGTGTGTGTGGGGTGTGTGTGTGGGGGGGTGTGTGTGTGTGTGTGTGTGTGTGTGTGTGTGTGGGGGGGTGT
>Ga0123352_10012626_pt1 | contig 13363 bp, 8 predicted proteins | sample TergutLab28metaG_FD_89700 | JGI IMG/M metagenome (GOLD analysis project Ga0123352, IMG submission 89700) | Labiotermes labralis P1 segment gut microbial communities from Petit-Saut dam, French Guiana - Lab288 P1 | ecosystem: Host-associated > Arthropoda: Insects > Digestive system > Gut ... | reverse complement strand
GGCGGCCGCCGACGGCACACGCATCGCCTCCATCTGCAGCGGGACGTTCCCGCTGGCCGCGACCGGCCTCCTCGACGGGCTGCGGGTCACCACCCACTGGCTCGCGGCCGGGCTGCTGGCCGCCACCCACCCGGAGCTCGAGGTCGACCCGGACGTGCTCTACGTCGACAACGGCCGCATCCTCACCTCGGCCGGAGCCGCCGCGGGCATGGACCTGTGCCTGCACATGATCCGCCGCGACTACGGCTCCGCGGTCGCCGCCGACGCCGCCCGGCTCTCCGTGATGCCGCTCGAACGGGAGGGCGGGCAGGCGCAGTTCATCGCATACGACCACGCGCCGACCCCGCAGGGATCGGCTTTGGAGGCACTGCTCGACTGGCTGCGGGACAACCTCGGCCGCGAGCTGACCCTCGCCGACATCGCCGCCCAGGCCGGCACCAGCACCCGGACGCTGATCCGCCGCTTCCGGGAGCAGACCGGCAGCACCCCGTTGCAGTGGCTGCACCGGGCCCGCGTCCGCCAGGCGCAGCACCTGCTGGAGACCACCGAGCACTCCGTGGAGCGCATCGGCGCCCAGGTCGGCTTCGGCTCGCCGACGGCCTTCCGCGACCGCTTCAAACGCACGACCGGCGTCAGCCCGCAGGCGTACCGCCGCACGTTCGGCTGACCGCCCGGGTGGACCGCTGCCGAGGCCAGGATCTGCCCGAACGCGGAGGATCTGCAAGGATGTGCGGTGGATCGTCCCCAGGAGGCCACATGCCGTACACCGTCGACTTCGCGAACGTCTCCACGACCGGCCTGGAATCGTCCCCGGTCGCGGATGCCCTGGCCGGGCTGCGCGCCAACGAGGCGCGCTACTACCGGAACAAGTACGACCATGTCTTCACCGTCAGTCCCGCGGGCGAGGCGCCGGAGGTGCTCGACTGGGTGAACCGCGTCCTCTCGGAGGAGCGCGACATCGTCATCTCCTCCCGCCCCCTCGAAGTGACCTCCTTCGAGGTGGACGGCCTCCGGATGGCCTACGTCTTCTACGAGTCCGGCCTGGCGATCAACGTGATGTACGGCATCGAGGAGGGCAAGAAGCGCGCGGTCGGCTTCAAACTCTCCCAAGGCATGGAAGTCCCCGAGGAGTTGGCCTCCAACTTCAAGTTCGCCCGCCAGAAGTCCAAACTCGCCGGCGAGATCCGCGGCTCCTTCTTCGTGATCAAGGGCGAGTACTGATCCACCCGGCCGCCCGCCACCGGTCCGGCGCTGCCATGGCAATGGCCGGATCCGCGGGGTGGTGCCGGCGCCGCTTGGGAGACTGGGCGGAGCAGGCACCACCGGGGCCGTGGAGGTCGCTCTTCCGTGATCGATGTGGAACTGGACGCGCGGGGACTGGGCAGTATCCGCTTCGCGCTCTCGCAGAGTCACGTTGTCGTCGACTCGCTCATGATGCTGCGCGCCGACGCTCCCGCCCGCCACCGGAGATGGGCCCTGCGCGTGCGCGGCACGCTCCGGTCGCAGCGCCTCGACGTGGTGCACGCCCTGTTCTGCGGTCCCGCCACGTACATCCCCGACTTCATGGCACCGCATCCTCCCTCCTACGAGCGGTCGGTGGACGAGTGCCTGCACGCGGTCGCGACCGCCGCTCCCGAGCAGGTGCGGGAGGAGCTCGATCTGGTGCTGGACCAGGCCGGGCGGGTGGGCCGGGCCGTCCCGCGCCCGCTGCTGGACGCGCTGGACCGAGGGGAGCGGGCGCTCGCCGAGGCCGTCGCCGCCGAACTGGCGCAGGTGTGGCAGTCGACGCTCGCCGACCGCTGGCCGCAGTTGCGCGCCCGCAGCGAAGCCGACATCGCCCACCGCACGCAGAGCATCGCCCAGCAGGGGATGGCGGCGACGCTCGCCACCCTGGCCTCGGACACGGAGTACACCGAGGGGCGGCTGCGGGTGTTCGCACCGGGTGACCTGGTGCTCTCCGGGATCGGTGATCTCGTCCTGCTGCCGCGGCTGTTCGGTCACCTTCCCGGCGTCGACGCGACCCGCCGGACGGACGGGCTGCGGGCGGCAGCGGTGTGGTACCGGCCGCGGCCGGCCGGCGTGCTCGGGGACTCCTCCCACCGCTCGCAGGCGCACGAACTGCTCGGCCCCACCCGCGCCGCGATACTGGCCGCCCTCTCCGTTCCCCGCAGCACCGCCGAACTGGCCCGGCGCCAGGACCTCAGCCCCAGCACCGTCTCCTACCACCTGGGCATCCTGCACCGGTCGGGGCTGGTCACCAAGCTGCGGAACACCCGTCATGTGATGTACCGGCAGACGCACCGCGCCGCACAGCTCCTCGACGGCTGAGACCCTCAGCCCGGGATCCCTCACCCTGGAACCCCGCCCCCGCCCCGGGACCTCACCCTGCGTGCCCGGGACTCCACGCCGAGGCCCGTCGGACGGACCCCGGCCGCACTCTCGTCCCGCCCCTCCCGCGGACGCGATTCGAGCACCTTCGAATCACTGGCCCCACGACCACCACGACGGTTCAATTCTGAACCGCTGGCGGCCCGTCAGCGCGGGCACGCGGGACGACGGCACGCCGTCCCGGCTGCCGACCTCCACCTACCTCGACGGTTCCGGCCGGATCCGCGAGATGCAGGCTCCGTCACCGTCCGGCGCAGGGGGCCGGACGGTGACGGACACGCACGGACCCCGCCCGCGCGGCGCCCGGCCTCGGGGAGCCGGGTGCTGCGCGGGCGGGGTGCCGTCCGGGGTGCCGTCTCAGGAGGAACGGGCCTCGTCAGGGAGCGAGTTGGGTGCGGGCGCGGGCGGCGGCCGACACCACCGTGTCCTTCTGCGCCGCGGTGAGCAGGCCGCGGCCCTGGAAGTCGTCCGCGGTGCGGGCGACGGCCGAGACGAAGTCGCCGTGCGTGCGGAACGGGGCCTGGTCCCACACCACGTCCAGGAACGTGAGGCCGTCGTGGCCCGGCGAGGTGACGCCCTCGACCGGCATGTCGTAGGCGGGCAGCCCGTCGTCCCGCTTGACGTTCGGCACTCCCGTGGTGACCGGGCCGAAGACGATGTCCGGTTCGACGCGGCGGAAGTAGGCCGACTGCGGCTGCGGGTCCCCGACGTACCACGGCTGGAGCCGCAGCGTCCCCGCGGTGAAGGTCGGGTCGCCCGCGGCCGTCGGCGCGCCCGGCGTGATGGCGGCTCGCGTGTAGTCGCCGTCGCGCTTCAGGCCGGAGTAGAGCGTGAGCTGCCGGTACGCGCCGTTCCCCGGGTCGCCGAGGATCGACATCAGCACCGGCCCCCAGAACACCGACTGCGTGTCGGGCCGGTCCTCGGCGCGCTCGATGCGGATGCGGAACGGCATGGCGACGTCGATCACGTCGCCGCTGCGCCACGTCCTGCTGAGCGTCAGGTACGTGCCCGGCCGCGCCTGCACGCCGGCGTCGACGCCGTTGATCCGGACGGTGAACCCGCCGGTGGCCCACGCCGGGACGCGCAGCTTGACGTCGAGCCGGCCGCTGCCGGTGACGGTCAGGCGGGAGGTGTCGCCGCGCGGGAACCGGGTCTGCTGGGCGATGGTGAAGCCGCGCTCGGGCCAGCTCAGCGTGGAGGCGATGTAGAGGTTGACCCAGAGGGTCGAGCCGTCCGCGGAGCGCGCGTACACCAGCTCCTGGTACTTGGTCTGGTCCTCCAGGCCGGCGCCGCCGTCGCCGGTGCCCAGGTTGCCGAAGTCCCGGCTCGCTCCGGGGGCGAGCGACTGGAAGTAGGTGATCAGCGGATCGCTGGTGCTGTCGGAGTCCTGCCGCGAACCGAGGATCTGGTTGACCACCGCGCGCTCGTAGTAGTCGACGTACGCCGCGTCGGGCACGTGGAAGAACAGGTTGCGGACCAGCTTGACGAGGCTGTGCGTCGCCTCGGTCTCCGAACCGCTGTGGGTCAGCGCGTTGGCGATGTTCCCGCGGTTCTGGAACTGCTCGTCGTTGGCGTTGGAGCCCGGATAGGTGCCGCCGGTGCCGCCGATGGCGTACATCCGGTGCGGGATCACCATGCCGAAGAAGTTCCTGGCGACCCGCAGGTACTCCTGCTCCCCGGTCTGCTCGTAGATCCGCAGGTAGCCGAGGTTGTTGGGGATGTGCTGGTTGGCGTGCAGGCGGTCCGGCCGCCGCGGGCCCGGGTTCTTGTCGTGGGTGACGGTGAGGATGTCCTCGTTCCTGTCGCAGGCGCCGAACAGCGACTGCCGGTTGTCGAAGAACTTCGCCGTCTCCAGGTACTTCGCGTCGCCGGTCAGCGCGTGCAGCTCCGCGATCGGCTCGGCGACCGCGTTGAACTCGCCGGCGATGTAGGTGTCCCACATGAAGTTCAGGTCGGCCCGGGTGATCGGGCCCTTGTACTGCGGGTTGTTGACGTCGCCCAGCGTCAGCGCCAGATGCGCCCAGTCGGCCATCTTCGTCACGACCTGGAGGGCCTGGGCGTTGCCGGTGGCGTAGTAGACGTCGAGCAGGCCGCGCATCAGGAAGTGCTGCGTGTACCAGGGGGCCCAGGTCCCGCTGTCGCCGCCGTAGGTGGCGAAGCGCGGCGGGCCGAGCCGCAGCACCAGGTCGTCGGGGAGCGCGCCCAGGTAGCCGGGGTGGGTGGGCACCCAGTCCGCGGGGTCCGGCGCGGGGACGACGGTGGCCGGGCGCTGGTGCGGCGAGGAGTCGACGGCCTCGGTGCCGCCGTCCTCGTCGAACCGGTACCAGGCGACGCTGCCGCCGCCGGTGGTCCCGGCCGCCGACCCGGTCAGCGAGCGGACCTCGGCCTGGGTCAGCGCCCGGTCGTAGATCTGGAACTCGTCGACGGCGGCGTCCAGGGGCGGGTCACCGTACTGGGAGCGGCCGATCCACACGTTGCCCGCGCCGGCCAGGTCGGACGGGGTGAGGGTGAGCGCGGTGTTGCGGGCCACCTCCTCGCCGCCCACGTACAGCGTGCCGGTGCCGCCCGCGAGGGTGACCGCGACATGGGTCCAGCCGGTGGGGATCGGGTCGGGTGCGTCGATCCGCTGCTCGTCCTGCGAGCCGCCGGTGGTGATCGCGAAGCGCGCGCCACCGCCTCCGGCGCTCACGGTGAGGAACATGTTCGCCCCGGTGCCGCTGCCGAAGTCGAAGACCCTGGACCAGTCCTGACCGTCCGTCGACGCCCGGTCCACCCAGGTCGCGACGGTGAAGTCGGTGAGGCCCGCGAGGACTGCGGCGGGCAGCGCCACGTACTGGGCGGGATCGTCGCCGCCCAGCTTCAGCGCCTGCCCGAACCGGCCGGCGACGCGGCCGATCGGCGGCTGCGCCGCGCCGCCACCGGCCGTCTTGGCGGTGATGGCGTCCTGGACGGCCGCCAGCTCGCCGACGATCCAGTCGCTCTTGTCCTTGAAGACCTGCTCGCCGTCGTCGGAGTAGGCGTGCGCCAGCGACGTCAGGTAGTAGCCGGTCCAGTGGCCGGTCAGCTGCCCGCCGTCCTCCCAGCCGCCGACGACGGGCACGCCCGGCGGGTTGGGCCGGCCGGCGTTCCGGTTGAACGGGACCAGGAAGCGGCGCTCGTCGAGCTCCCGGATGAACGCCTTCATCCGGTCCCGCTTCTCCTGGAAGACGCTCGCGCCCAGCTTCACCTCGTGGAGGGCGAAGGGCCGCACCGGCGCGTTGCTGCCCGCGCCGGCGAACGGAGGCAGGGTGGTCGCGGCGGTCCTGCCCGCCGGGGCGGCCGCCGCCCGGGCGGGACCGGCCAGCCCCCGGGTGGTCGCCGCCGCGGCGACCGCCACCGCGGAGACCCGCATGAAGTCGCGCCGCCTCATAGGACTCATCTGCATTCGTTCCCTTCGAAGGTGGTCGGGCAGGGGAGAGCAGCCCGTGGGTACGTGTTGTGAGCGCTAACATTTCTTCCGGCTGATCATCACGGACCTCCTGGCGGCTTGTGGTCGCAGGAATTGCATGGGAGGACGTCGCCGCGGCGGCCGAGGGGTGGACCGCGGGAGTCGTGAGGCCGGGCCGTCCGGTGCGTGGGTGAACTGATCCAGGCGGCATGAGAGTTGCTGACGAAACGTGGGCAACTGCTGGGGGAGCGTGCGGCGTTGGGTTCGCGGTGCAGCATGGCACAGCCCCTTAAACCATGCAATGTTACATGCTACAAATGAACGGAAGGTGCGCGCCGGTTGTGGTGAACTCGCGCTGCCGGTACGGCATTTCGCCTGGGTGGCGGTCGTGCGGTGGTCGCGCCCGCCGGGGCGGTCCCCGTTCCGTGGGCCCGTGCTCTCCGCGGACGCCGCGACGGCGGCGGGGGCCGGCATCCGGCCGGAGTGCCGTGCGGACGCCGGTCCGGCCGCGCCGGGTTCCGCGGGGCGGGTGTGACGCGTGGGGCTGGATTTCTCGCGGTGACCCATTGCTGTTCACTCAGCAGAGGCCCTATGGTCTGTGCAATGCCACATACCACTGGGAGAATCGATGACATCTGCGCAGATCAGGGCCGGTGCCGGCGACCGGCCGGGAGCGGTACGCACGCAAGCGGGGGCTGTGGCTCCGCTTGCGTCGGTGCGTATCACCGGCGGTTTGCTCGGTGAGTGGCAGGACCGGAACCGCCGCGCGACGATCCCGCACACGGTCGAGCAGCTGCGCGCGGCGGGCAACGTCACGAACCTGAGCCGCCTGCTCGAGGACGACCCGGCGCCCTTCCGCGGCCGCTACCCGTTCCTCGACACCGACCTGTACAAGACGCTGGAGGGCCTGGCCTACGAGATCGGCGCGGACGCCGCCGACGAGGACGCGCAGCGCTTCTTCGACGAGGTGGTCGGGCTGCTGGAGCGGGTGCAGGCCGACGACGGCTACCTGAACTCCTTCTTCCAGGACCCCGCGGGCGAGAAGAAGCCCTGGGAGGACCTGTCCTGGGGGCACGAGATGTACAACCTCGGCCATCTGATCCAGGCCGCCGTGGCGGCCGAGCGGCGGATGGGCGACGGCCGGCTGCTCGCCGTGGCCGTGAAGTTCGCCGACCTGGTCGTGCGCCGCTTCGGCGAGGGCGGCCAGGAGGCGGTGTGCGGCCACCCCGAGGTGGAGATGGCCCTGGTCGAGCTGTACCGGGAGACCGGCAACCGCGACTACCTCACCCAGGCGCGGCTGTTCGTGGACCGCCGCGGGCAGGGGAACCTCACGCACCGGATCTTCCCGCCCGAGTACTTCCAGGACCACCTGCCCTTCCGCGAGCTGCCGTCCGTCACCGGACACGCGGTGCGCATGGTGTACCTGGCCGCCGGCGCCACCGACGTGTTCCTGGAGACCGGCGACGAGACGCTGTTCGAGGCGCTCGACCGGCTGTGGGACGACATGGCCGCCACCAAGCTCTACTTCACCGGCGGGCTGGGCAGCCGGCACTCCGACGAGGCCATCGGCGACCGCTACGAGCTGCCGTCCGAGCGCTCCTACAGCGAGACCTGCGCCGCCATCGCCACCATGCAGTGGGCCTGGCGGATGTTCCTGGCCACCGGCCGCGCCACCTATCTCGACGTCTACGAGCTGGTGCTGTTCAACGCCTACGCGGTGGGCCTGTCGGCCGACGGGAAGGCGTTCTTCTACGACAACCCGCTGCAGCGCCGTCCCGACCACGAGCAGCGCAGCGGCGCCGAGACCGGCGGCGAGCTGCTGCGCCGCGGCTGGTTCGGCTGCCCCTGCTGCCCGCCCAACATCGTGCGCTGGATGGCCCAGCTCCAGGACCACGTGGCCGCCGAGCGCGACGACGCGCTGTTCGTCGCCCAGTACGCCGAGTCCCGGATCGAGACCGCGTCCCTGGCGGTGACCGTGGAGACGGCCTACCCCTGGAACGGCGACGTGCGGCTGACCGTCGACCGCGCCGCCGACCGCCCCTACGCGATCAAGCTGCGGATTCCCGCCTGGGCGCGGGACGTCACGCTGGACGGCGAGCCGGTGGCCGCCGAGGACGGCTGGCTCACGGTCGAACGGCAGTGGTCCGAGGGCGACTCGATCCTGCTGGGCCTGCCGATGCCGGTCCGCGCCCACGGCTCGCACCCGCACCTGGACGCGACCCGCGGTGCCGTCGGCGTCGCCCGCGGCCCGCTCGTCTACTGCCTGGAGCAGCAGGACACGGCGGCCCCTGTCGACGACCTTGTTGTTAGCGCTAACGATGTTGCCGGGGCGGTCCCCGTGCCGCAGCAGGACGGCGCGGCGGCCGGCGACGCCCTGGCCGGCGCGGTGCTGCTGCGCGCCTCCGCGACCGCCGCCCCCGCGCCCTCCGCGGAGCTGTACCCCGAACTCATCGCGGGACGGACGGACTCCGCCCCGCAGGGTCCCGGCACGGCGGACGCCGCCGCGCCGGAGGCGGTCCCCGTGACCCTCGTCCCCTACTTCCTGTGGGGCAACCGCAGGCCGGAGGCCATGCGCGTATGGCTCCGGGCCCACTGAACCCCTCCACCCACTCCACCGACCAAAGGACTGCCCCATGAGGAGAACCACCGCCGTCACCGGCGTGACCGCCCTCGGAATGCTGATGCTCGCGGCCTGCAACGGCGGCCCGGGCGCGACCAACAAGGCCGGCGGCGGGCCCGGCCAGGCGGCCGCCAGCGGCGGCACCGTGCACGTGCTCGCCACCGCGGACTTCTCCCACCTGGACCCCGGCCTCGGCTGGGACGGCGGGGTCAACAACTTCTACCGGCTCATCTACCGCGGCCTGACCACGTTCGGCGCCGGCGCCGGCGCCAAGGGCACCAAGGTGGTCCCCGACCTGGCGACCGACCTCGGCACCCCGTCCGACGATGCCAAGACCTGGACCTACCACCTCAAGGACGGCGAGAAGTTCGAGAACGGCGCGCCGATCGACAGCGCCGCCGTCAAGTTCGGCATCGAGCGCGCCTGGGACCCGGAGATGGGCGGCTCGCCCTACCCGCGGCTGCTGATCGACGCGCCCGCCGACTACAAGGGGCCCTACCAGTCCGGTGATCTCAAGTCGATCGAGACGCCGGACGCCAAGACGGTCGTCTTCCACCTCAAGAAGTCCTTCCCGGACTTCGCGAGCGCCCTGACCATGCCGAACTTCACGCCGTTCCCCAAGGGCACCGGCGCCGGGCACGCCTTCGACACCAAGCCGATCGCCTCCGGCCCCTACAAGGTGGCCAGTTACGTCCACGGCGCGTCCCTCAAGCTGGTCCGCAACCCCGAATGGGACAAGTCGACCGACGACATCCGCGCGGCCAAGCCGGACGGCTTCCAGTGGACCTTCGGTCTCGACGGCGCCACCATCGACGAGCGGATGCTCGCCGGGCAGGGCACCGACGCCGACGCGATCACCGGCACCATCCAGGCGGCAACCGTGTCGCGGATCCAGACCCCGCAGCTGAAGGCCCGCACCCTGACCGGGCTGACCGGCTGTACCACGTACCTGTCGATGAACACCACGCGGAAGAACCTCGACAACGTCAAGGTCCGCCAGGCCATCGAGTACGCCGTCAACAAGGACACCACGGTGGCCGCGCTTGGCGGCTCGCAGCTCGCCGCCAAGGCGACCGCGATCCAGCCGCCGACCATGCTCGGCCGCAAGGACTACGACCCCTACCCGTACAGCCTGGACAAGGCGCGGCAGCTGCTCGCCGAGGCGGGCCTGTCGAGCGGCTTCTCGCTGACCCTGGACGCCCGTCCGGTGGCCGCCCAGACCGCCGTCGCGGTCGCGGTGCAGGAGTCGCTGAAGCCGCTGGGGATCAAGGTCAAGATCAACAACATCGACACCTCCACGTTCTACGAGGTCATCGCGACGCCGGCCAAGCAGCACGACATGGCGCTCACCGGCTGGTGCCCTGACTGGGCGTCCGGTGCGACGTTCCTGCCGCCGCTGTTCGACGGCCGCAACATCACCTCGACCGCGAACAACAACCTGGCCCAGCTGAACAACGCCGGCGTCAACCAGCAGATCGACCGGATCGCAGGGATGAAGGACGTCGCCGCCGCCAACACCGCGTACGGCGACCTGGACCAGCAGATCATGGCGCAGGCGCCGATCGTGCCGCTGGACTACGACAAGGTCGTCACCGTCACCGGTTCCAACATCGCCGGCGCCTACCTGTCCAACTCCTACTCCGGCGGCATCGACCTGGTCTCGGTCGGCCTCAAGGACGCGGGAAAGTAGGCCCCCGATGACCACTGCCGCCGCCACCTCGCGTGACGCGCAGGCCGACCCGTCGGCGGGCGCACCCGGTGCGCCCGCCACGGCGGGGCGCCGGATCACCGGTGTCCTGCTGCACGACCGGGCGGCCGTGCTCAGCGCCGGCTTCATCGCCCTGATGGTGCTGATGGCGCTGTGCGCACCGCTGATCAGCGCCCTCACCGGCCACGGGCCGACCGCATTCGACACCTCCGCCATCAACGTCGACAACGGCGGGCTGCCCAAGGGCTCGCTGGGCGGCATCAGCGCCGAGCACCTGCTCGGCGTCGAGCCGCTCAACGGACGCGACCTGCTGGCCCGCGTCGCCTACGGAGCGCGGGTGTCGTTCCTGATCGCCGCGGCCGCGACCGTGCTCACCACGCTGCTCGGGGTGGTGTTCGGCATGCTCGCCGGCTTCTACGGCGGGTGGGTCGACCAGATCGTGTCCCGCGTCATGGACTTCCTGATGGCCTTCCCGGCGCTGATCTTCATGATCGCCATCCTGTCGTCGCTGCCCGCGGGCAACCGCTCGCTGCTGCTGGTCGTGGTGATCAGCGGCTTCGGCTGGCCGTACCTGGCCCGCGTGGTCCGCGGGCAGACGCTGACGCTGGTGAACCGGGACTTCGTCGAGGCCGCCCGCGCCTCCGGCGCCTCCACCAGGGCGCTGGTGTTCAAGGAGATCCTGCCGAACCTGCGCAGCTCGCTGATCGTGATGACGACCCTCGCGGTGCCCGGGTACATCGGCACCGAGGCCGGACTGTCCTTCCTGGGCGTGGGCGTCAGCCCGCCGACCCCCTCCTGGGGCCAGATGATCTCCAGCTCGGTGAGCTGGTACGCGGTCGACCCGATGTACTTCGCGGTCCCCGGCGTCCTGCTCTTCCTCACCGTCCTGTCCCTCACCGTGCTCGGAGACCGCGTCCGGGCCGCCACCGACGCGGGGGAGGCCGCCTGATGGCGCGTTACATCTCCGGACGCATCGCAGGCCTGGTGCTGATCCTCTTCATGGTCTGCCTGTTCACCTATCTCATCTTCTTCGAGCTCTCGCCCGACCCGGCGCTGATGATCTGCGGGAAGACCTGCACCCCGGACCGGGTCGACCAGATCCGCTCCTCGCTCGGCCTGGACAAGCCGTTCCTGGTGCAGTTCTGGGACTTCATCAGCGGGCTGTTCGTCGGCCGGGACTACGGGTCCGGCGCCAACCTGGTGCACTGCGGCGCGCCCTGCCTCGGCTACTCCTTCCAGACCAGCCAGCCGGTGTGGCAGATGGTCACCGAGCGCCTGCCGGTCACCGCCACGGTGGCGGTCGGCGCGGCCGTGCTGTGGCTGCTGCTGGGCATCGCGGCCGGCCTGATCAGCGCCGTGAAGGAGGGCAGCTGGTGGGACCGCACCATGATGGGCCTGGCCCTGGGCGGCGCCAGCATCCCCAACTACGTGCTGGCGCTCGCGCTGCAGTACATCCTGGTGGTCAAGCTGCAGATCCTGCCGTTCCCCTCCGCGGTGTCGTTCTTCGACGACCCGGTGATGTGGTTCGAGTCGTATCTGATGCCGTGGATCGTCCTGGCCACCGGGTACGCGTGCCTGTACGCCCGGCTGACCAGAGCGAACGTCATCGACACCCTGGCCGAGAACTTCATGCGGACCGCCCGGTCCAAGGGCCTGCCCCCGGCGCTCACCATGCGCCGGCACGCCCTGCGGCCGGCACTGACCCCGGTCACCACGATCTTCGGCATGGACTTCGCCGCGCTGCTCGGCGGCGCGCTGATCACCGAGACCGTCTTCGGTCTCAACGGCGTCGGCAAGATGGCCGCCGACTCGATCGCGAAGAACGACCAGCCGGTGATCATGGCGGTCACCCTGCTCGCCGCGTTCTTCGTGGTGGTGGGCAACCTCGTGGTCGACCTCGTCTACACCTGGCTCGACCCGAGGGTGAGGATCCGATGAGAGAACCGATGAAAGGCGAACGCAAGGACGAACTGCTCGTCGTCGAGCACCTCACGGTGACGCTGCCGACCTCCCGCGGGCCGGTGGACGTGGTCAAGGACGTGTCGTTCACCGTCGGCCGGGACGAGACCGTCGGCATCGTCGGCGAGTCCGGCTCCGGCAAGTCGATGACGAGCCTGGCCGTGATGGGGCTCCTGCCGCGCGGCGCGCGGACCCAGGGCAGCATCCGGCTGGACGGCGTCGAACTGCTCGGGCGCAAGGACCGCGAGATGCGCGCGATCCGCGGCGAGCAGGCGTCCATGATCTTCCAGGACCCGCTGTCCTCGCTGAACCCGTACTACACCGTCGGTCTGCAGATCGAGGAGATGTACCGGGCCCACCGCGGCGGTTCGCGCAAGGCCGCGGCCAAGGTCGTCGTCGAGGCGCTGGAACAGGTCGGCATCCCCGAACCGGAGCGCCGGGCGGGCTACTACCCGCACCAGTTCTCCGGCGGCCAGCGGCAGCGCGTCATGATCGCGATGGCCCTGGTCTGCTCGCCGGCCCTGCTCATCGCCGACGAGCCGACCACCGCGCTGGACGTGACCGTGCAGGCGCAGATCCTGCGCCTGCTGGCGGAGCTACAGCAGCAGACCGGCACCGGGATGGTGTTCATCACCCACGACCTGGCGGTGATCAGCTCGATCGCCACCCGGGTGCTGGTGATGTGCCAGGGCGAGCCGGTGGAGTACGGCACCGCGGAGCAGGTCTTCGCCGAGCCCCGGCACGCGTACACCCGCAAGCTGCTGGACAGCATCCCGCGCATCACCGACGACCTCCCGGCCGACGAGGTGACCCCGTGACCGACATCCTGCTCAGCGCGCGCGATCTGACCAAGCGCTTCACCACCCGCGGCCCCTACGGTCGCAAGTCCGAGTTCACCGCCGTGGACGGCGTGAGCTTCGACGTGCGGCTGGGGGAGACGCTTGCCGTGGTCGGCGAGTCCGGCAGCGGCAAGTCCACCAGCGCGCGGATCGTCGCCAAGCTGATGGAACCCACCGGCGGCGTCCTGGAGTTCGAGGGCGAGGACGTCACCCGGGCCACGGGCGCGCGGCTCGCCCACTACCGGGCCAACGTGCAGGTGGTGTTCCAGGACCCGTTCTCCTCGCTCAACCCCCGGCACACCGTCGAGCGCATCCTGATGGCGCCGCTGGAGTACCAGGGCATCGCGCCCGCCGTCGGCCTCAAGGCGTACACCAGGGAGCTGATGGAGCTGGTCGGCCTCAACCCGGACCACTCCCTGCGC
>Ga0123352_10012625_pt1 | contig 13364 bp, 11 predicted proteins | sample TergutLab28metaG_FD_89700 | JGI IMG/M metagenome (GOLD analysis project Ga0123352, IMG submission 89700) | Labiotermes labralis P1 segment gut microbial communities from Petit-Saut dam, French Guiana - Lab288 P1 | ecosystem: Host-associated > Arthropoda: Insects > Digestive system > Gut ... | reverse complement strand
TAGCTCCTGAAGATGGACGTATTAACGTCTGAAACATGTTGAGCAGTAGATAATAAAGCAAGTGTCATCAAGTTAGTCAACCTTTATTCAAATATCAAGATGACGCACGGTCCAATACGCATAAGACACTACTGCTAATTTGTTGTTTGATTAGCTTTATAATTCTGTAACCGACCTTAATAACTGGAAGGGACGAGAAAAAGGGGAAGACGCAGGAAAAGATGGAAAGAGGAAGTAGAAAGAGATCTTCAAGTACTGGGAGTGGGAAGATGGAGAGAGTTGGTGGCAGATAGGAAAAAATGGAAGGATATTGTTCGACAGGCCAAAGCCCACAGTGGGCTGTAGTGCCAATGGAAGAAGAAGAAGAAGAAGAAGAAGAAGAAGAAGAAGAAGAAGAAGAACCGACCTTAGTGTTTGTACTTTTGACTAGCGCTGTAAGAGATCTTACATGACCAACATGGCCGGTAAAGATAAGTTGCTTTAGACGGGTCGAAACAAATGTAGCAAAACGTCCACATAGTTACGCATATTTCATGTCTGCTGTTATTAAATAATAAATAGATTATTCAAAATTAAAAATGAACGAAACATAGATCATTGCAGTAAATCTTTGAAGAAAAAATTACATCGAGTCTAACAAGGATTCAGTTTGTACCGCACAGTAAGCGCAATCCACCGCCATACCAAACACAAATCTGTTAATTCAGTGCAAATAATAAACAACAAATATTTGTTCTGAGAGGCATAAAGCCATAAACCTATGTGCAAATAGTATAATTTTTAAATGTTTATCTTTATGCTACATACAGCAATCATTGGGCTTAAAGGATTAACCCTTTTCTCCGTACGTTCTTCATACGTTCGGAAAGACGACACACTTACGTTAAGCAATGAGAAGCCTATACCGCCAGCCAACAACAACATTTATTTGTCGCGTCACCATAAGGTGATGATCAGTATGACTGAAACATTGAAACATGTAGCATGTGTTGAAGGAACTAATAACATTTGTTCTGGTTGACGGTACATGTTTGTCAGCTTTTATTGTGGTGTATTGCAGCGGGATGAGTTCTACAAAAATTGCAATACATTTACGTTTGAATTTGATGTCTATTTGTCCGTGCATCGTTGTATGTGCGTAGAGAAGAAAACCAACTAGACGCTACTGAGTGATTTATTGCACTTATAATCTGCTCAACATGTTTCGGGCACTTATATGCCCATCATCAGGAGCTCGAGACTATACTTGTGTTATTGTCGCATATGGTGTGTAATGCGTTGGTTGTTGGTGGTCGGCTGTTAGGAGCAGAGCAGCAGGCTATGTGTCCGGGATAAGGGAAGTGCATAGCCTGCTGCTCTCCTCCTAACAGCCGACCACCAGCAACCAAGGCATTACACACCATATGCGGCAATAACACAAGTATAGTCTTGAGCTCCTGTGATGGGCATATAAGTGCCCGAAACATGTGTAAGGAGGTTACAAGTGCAATAAATCATTCAGTATTGTCTAGTTGCTTTTCTTCTCTGCACATTTACGTTTATCTTAAACGGTTGCTCATTAGGAACGCCATTCCCGTTACCTGTTAGGTTTGCCACTGCATCCTATGAGCAGCATGACCAGTTCGGGAACACAGCAAATTGTTTCAGCTTGTTTGCAAGCTTAATTACCTGGTACCGTAATTATTAGTCACAAACTTCGAGCTTTCGTCCGAAACTTTCAAACGGGCCACCCATCACTCGGACTGCAGTATCTTGCTGTAGGTCTTACTTAATCTAATATCGGAATGACTCCTGTAAATTTTTGCAGGTTTAGAAAATCCTTACACGTCTCAACTGATTGCTGCACAATGCTGTTAAATCTGATAAGCCCCTTTATGAACAGGACATATCTGGCTCGCGATAGGGTTTAGTGGTAGGAGCTATAAATAATGTATTCAGTGTTCAGGATTCCTGAAATGCTGAATATATTTTGACAGCTGTGAGGCTATCGGCTGTTCAACAGCTCTCACTGCTAAGTGTAGTTACAGGGGTGCTGATAAGTCCTTAGCCCGACCCTGCAAGGAAACAAGCTACAGCGACCAAGAGTTACAACACTATACCAACACTTATGGCTTACAAACAACAGGAATATATTCCTGTTATTTATACGTCATAAGTCTTGGTATATTGTTGTAAGTCTTGATCGCTGTAGCTTGTTTCCTTCCAGGATCGGGTTAAGGACTTATCAGCACCCTGTATTTCATTATTAGTCGTTTCAAAATTTGAATTATACATATTCGGTCATGAGTATATATATATATAAGATTGTTAGATTATTCATTTTTATAATTTCTACTTTGAAGAATTCTGCTAAAGAAATTACAAATTTTGTAAGAGTGGCCCAACGGATGAAATCTACGTGATCCACGAAATATAATTCTTATTGATTGAAACTAAAAGTATAGGATAGGAATATTGTGCAGATAATATTATCCCTTTATACGAATATTCCTCTCCATGCCGACCACAGATGGTAAGCTGACGGTCATGGAACAAAGAAAATGGAATAGGCTACTTGAGTTTCCACGGTGGAGCTGGGCCCTTCTTGAGCAACTAAACTAGATAAAGTATTCCTAACATTTTGTGAAATCCAAATACACATTGCCTTGTTCACAAGAGCATGCAAGGACGTGAATGAGATGACTAATAAAGAGTGCACAAATTTTCCAGAATTTTAGGGTCCATCTCAAAGTTCTAAACGCCATAAGCTTGATGTGAAGTTAATTCCATTCTGAGGACCCCCAAAATATTATGCATCATCGTAAAAATTTAGTCGCGTGGGCAACTTGGCGCCCGTGATTTGTTTCCTCCTGTACCAGTACGAAACATGGCTGTCTGAGTGCAAGGAATGGGCTGAAGAGGACTGACAAAATACACGATGCGTGTTGTTTGAAACAATGGTCCATAGATGTAAAAACTGCGTAGGTTGCGGGGTGTGGTATTCTGCCAGCGTTAATTTATTGAAGAACGGCAGGTCAATGTGTCGATAGCTGTAAGTGCCACAGGGAAGTTTACGAATGGTTGGAAACGCAAAAGCAGTCCTGCCAAAATAATGGTGCGCAATGTACGTAGTTGTCTGCCGAAACGTTGGAGGTTTCTGGAGCAGATCGATAAGCGTATTCGGTATCGGAGGGAAATCCCTATTGCTATGAATATCAGCTACAGAAGGAAGAGATAAGGAATGGCATCATACCGAACCTAAAGGACTTCAGGATGACTGAATTAGGAGGCATGTGAACGCCTGAAAAAAAAAACTTTAAAAGTCTGGGAAATTACACGACAAGATGAAATACATTTAAATATTGTGATTATATGTATTTTGCTAATACGTGTTAAAAGTTTGTGTCATTTTTTCTTTCTACAGACTGCGTTCCTTTTAGGCTGTTTCGCAAAATTGCGAAGAGCGACTATTAGCTTCGTCATTTCTGTCTGTCCGTCCGTCCGTCCGTCTGTCCCCGTAGAAGGACTCCCATTGAAAGGACGTTGATTACATTTTATGTTTGAGAAATTTTCCAAAATCTGTCAAAAAAATTAATCTTTTATTACAATCCGACAAAAATAAAGGGTACTTTACATGAGGACCTAAGCTCATTACGACAGTATCTGGATGAATTCTTAAAGAGAGAATTGTTTCAGACAAAAGTTGTAGAGAAACTCAAGACACACATTTTTTGTTCAATAATTTTTTTTTTCGAAAATCATACCGTTTATAAGACAATGTGGAAAATATGGTATAGCAAGACAGTCACAGATGGCAATGTAATATGGCATATGTGCTTTGCATGCAGGATAAAGAAGGCTGCAAACACACACTCCGCGTGTGTAATACTTATTGCTTTTACACTGCAACAATGGTTACACGAACGCGCCTCATTGTTACGTTATACGCACATTGCCTCTCCTGTTTACATGTACCGCTGCCATCTTATACTGCAAGCTGAAAATTATTTTCTTCACTTCCTCGAAGGAAGCGGCACTTTTGCTACAGTCATATACTGCAAAGTCGACAGCAAGACTCCGAACATGACGTTAAAATATAGATCTAGATTAACTGCGTTCTTTCTTCCCAAATAAATTGTTGACAGTTGCCTATTAAGCACACATGCCTGCCTTCTCTGCACCATACACCGCAGCACAGAACAGCCGTATTAACCGTTAACCGTTGTGTGTATGTTTTTTGTTCTTTCATTTCCTGACTAGTTATGCAATACGTATAACTCCTGATCAAATCTTTGATACTAGATATATGTTTTCTTGGTACTCAAGTTGGACATGAATTTGACATATATAATGCACTACATGTCAAGAAAGTTCTACTGGATTGTAACAAAATAAATTAATTTGATCACGTCTTCTTGAGGGGCTTCGTGTGGTCAAGAGATTCCTCATACTTTATGGACAAATTTTATATTTGTAGTTCCGTTCGTCGTAATTCTAGGTTGAAGAAATCCAACGAGATTCAACTGTATGCAGATATTTATTTATTGCTAAATTACTGTACATGTTTCGGGCGTCCATCGCGCCCATCATCAGAAGTACATAAAACTGTAGTTGCAGCCTCTGGTACAGATCATACTACCTGGGAAGCAAGCTTCTTCAAACGTGACCAAATACGGACTGCTGTACCAGAGGCTATACAACTACAGTTTTATGTACTCCTAATGATGGGCGCGATGGTCGCCTGAGACATGTAGAGTAATTTAGCAGTAAATAAATATCCACATACAGTTGCATTGCATCTTGTTGGATTTCTTCAACCTTTATGGACAAAGTTTCAGTACCGTGATCCAACGAAAGCAATTTAGATTTCGAAATGCATATACTGACAGGCGTTATTCATTATTACGATTACTTCGAGTTTCAATTACAATGCAGTTGTGTTTGCCCTGGACTGTATTCCCCACAAAGCGAAATGAAGGAAGAATTCTACATAAAAGAAAAATAAAATTGCATCAGACTTTCGATGTGACTGCACCCATGTGTGTCGGAACATAGACACGTGACGTGCGTGCTTAGTGTCAAAACAAGTTCAGTTTTCTACATAAAAAAAGAAATCGTACATGGGCACTCTTCCGTGGAGAAAGGAATTCCCGTCCGCTTGCGTTTACATCCTTACTCAGTTACGTAGCCCGGACATTTTGTTTCTCTTCTACTTAGTATACATGACCACTGGACATTGGCTGTTATCAGCTACTAATGGAACTGGCCCAGTATTGAAACACCACATCATGACACTCTCATTACACTGAAAGGAGTTTCTTTCATCTTATCCCCAGGGAATTAACCTGCGGTAGCCATTGAATGGGAGAAAAGACAGACCATACAAAAGATGGAAGGTCCACTTGTGAATTGAACCTTGTAGAGAGAATGTTCTTTGGAAGACCTAGGCATAGCTGGGAGGATAATAATAAAAATTATCTTAAAGAAAGAGGATGGAGGGGCGTGGCATTGATTGATCTGACCCATAACGGGGACAGGTGGCGAGCTGCTGTGAATACGGTAATGAACCTTCAGGTTTTACAAAATGCTGGGAATATATATCTACTAGCCGAGAAAGTCATGGCTTCCAAATAAACAGTTAGTCGCACAGTCAGTCAGTCAGTCAGTTAGTTAGTTAGTTGTTCAGTTTGTTGTTTGGTTGGTTGGTTGGTTGAGTTTAGTTTAACTGGAACGTTCTACTAAGCCCGATCCCTGTAGATGACTACAAAAGTGATGATGGAGATGATGATGATGACGACGATAATGAAGGTGACTACGATTTAGATTTTGGCATAAATGTACACCATAATTCAGATATGAAACCATCTACACGCCTGGTGTCCCCATAACCAAAAAGCAAATTAGCCTGTTTCACCACAGGTACACTACATGTTTACCTTACCGTCATCGCTAGTAAACCTCATTCGTTTACCCGAGTTCAAGATTCGAAAATTTGACAGATGTTTTCGACGTTTTTCTTAGTCACGTCAGTCACGGTCAGTATCCTCTCACAGTAAGTCATGGCTTCTTCTTTCCATACTTTTTCCCATCAGTCTTTCATAAATCACATTTAAAATGCAAGGATATTCTTGACGGCTGAGAAACTATTATATTCTGAAGAACTCTGCCTCGTGCAGTTAGTTAGTTAGTCCGTCGGTCAAACATTCAATCATTCATGTGATTAATTATTTACTTGTTTGTTTGTTTAATAATTATAACAAAATCCACAACGTGACAATTTTCTGGCGGTATGTTTTAATATTATCATTCCCCCGAAACCATAATCTGCTACACAGAATATTTAGAGGAGGTCTTTAAATCCGTCCCAATGGAAAAGTAATTCCCGACTGAAAAATTCCACTCTAGATTACAAAACTTTCAGCTTTCGGCTTGGGACAGTTGTCATGTCCATCAGTCCACCCTTATGCCGTTTTTGCTTTCCAAGAATCCGAGTAAGAGATAGGAAGCTCAGATTTGAGGTGAGTGCAAGTGGCGATCAAAGTCTTCCGAACAACTACCGGCATTGTACAAGAGCAATGCGACTATTTTGGCCCGGAGGCAACCTCAAATTAAATACGTTTTAAAAAAACTAACAAACTTTAAGATAAGTAAATTCAATGCTGTCCACATGCGAACAGGATCTGGCGCTGAAGGTAGGGCTTGCACGAGCCAAACGGGTACTGGACGAGGAAATAATTAGCAGGATTTGTGCATGGCTCGAATACTGTAAGGATATCTACCATGCTATAACAAGAGACAGCAAAAACCACCCGTGAATCTGTTAGGACGTGCATTGTCTTTGGTTCATGTTTCTCTTTCCTATATTCACTGCAACTAGAAGGCTTGCATTTTTATGTTGTTAAGCAAATTTTGTTTGTCATCTCGTTATGTTAACTTGCAACAAAGAAGGACTTACATGCCGTCAAACACAACTAATGTATGCTATATTCTTTATTGTGGCAACATGTTCAGACTCAATTCCCTTATCCTTGAGCCATTAATATAACAGTACTGGACACACAATTGTACTATATGGTATTAGCTTAATACTATATAATATTAGCTTTATACTATAGTATTAGCTTCATACCATATAGTATTAGCTTAATACCATACATTATTAGCTTAATATCATATAACACAACGTTATACAGGACTTTAATGGGTTTTACATTGATTTCCTGAAGGTGACTGGATTAGGTCACATCATGTTGCAACAATAATTTACATCACATGCATTTGTTTTGTTGAAGGGTATTTATATCCTTCGCTAGTGTTTAATACATTTGTAACTGTTTTGTACGAGGCTTATTCAGAAAGTAAGTACCGTTTCGCTGTAAAAAAAAAATCGAGTAAGGTTTCGTATAAAATTTTATTGTTATCAGATTCTACGTTCTTCAAAATATTTTGCCATATATTAGCCTCCATTATTGAAGCACTTGTAGCGGGGCACAAGTTTTTGTATACCCTCCTCATAGACTGCGGCCGCCTGCGATATTGGCCACTACTGACAATGTCATAAAGTAGAGTCCTTGAAATCTGAGGAAAGTGCAGGGACAGATCAGAAACTGTGAAACGTCTGTCGTCACGCATTCTTTCGTTGACCTTACGCACCAAATCATCATTCACCAAAGATGGACACCCACTTCGCCCTTCATCGTGCACGTTCTCTTGTCCTTCATTGAACATCCGAACTCATTTCCTAACCATGCCATCACTCATCGCATTGTCACCATACACTTGACAGATCTGGTGATGTATCTCACTTGGTAGCACATTCCTAGCGTTCAAAAAACGAATTACAGACCTATTTCACAGTCGGCGGCCCCTTCGATTTTCTTAAACATGTTTAACGCACAGGAACAAACATAAACATAATATGAATTTCACGAAATGACGTCTGTGGCTTCTCAATTGATAGAGGAAGTCACTGCACATGCGCAAAGTAACAGTCTCGAGGATGCGCGAGAGATATGCGCAGACGGTACTTACTTTCCGAATAAGTTGTATTACGAGTGTTCAAATCAATTAAGCAAATAATCAAGCCTAAGTTGGACAGAAATAAATGGCACCAAATTCGCCAGGAGGAGTGCTTTTATGCATCCATTCTATTACTGGTGTAATGAACGTGACAAGAGTTCCCTCACATTGTCTTTTTCACACACAACTCTGTCTCAACTTCACAGAAAGCCTGACACTGCAACACAACAGGCTGTGCGTTATTCTATAACGATTAATGAATTTGTCAAAGAGGAAAGGAGACAAAATGTTACGCGAATTAAGTATAGCAGCATTCCATTAATCTGACTGAAAAGAACAAACACGCTTAATAATAATAATAATAATAATAATAATAATAAGTAATATTAGTAGTAGTAATAGTAGTAGTAGTAGTAGTAGTAGTAGTAGTATTGTGATACTAGTAATAATAGGGGCGACTGGGACTATTTCAAAATCATTCAGAAAATACGTGCGCAACATACTAGGTCAACATGAAGTCAAGGAACTACAGAAAACAGCCATATTGGGCACTGCACACATACTTCGGAAAGTACTAATGTAAAAATACAGTAGATTCAACACTGAAACTAATGATATAAGTACCATGAGTAGTAGCAACAGAATAGCTGCAACACTGTTCCCTAGGGACATAGTTTGTCTCAGGAAAAAAGTATGAATACTCTGCATAAAGGAGATGATGATGATGATAATAATAATAAAAATAATAGTTGATTCGTATAAAGAAAGCCAACAAGTTGCACTATTTCTCAACTTTATTTTGATAGACAACTCTACACGTTGCGGACAGACCTCGCTAGCCTACAGTCAACATAACAAGTATGACAAACACCAATTGCTGTGAATACAGCATCAAGAATCCTGCTTATGGACAGTAGGTCCGTCCTAAACATGTAGAGTTGTTTACTGATATAAAGCTGAGAATTAGTGCATCTTGTTGGCTTCCACTATACGAACGTATCACGACGCGCGGTCCTCAGAATGTAAAATAATAGTTGAATTTCCGTGGTTCCAATTGAAATTTATCTGAAAATATTACATAGCTTATTCCTTTTGCACTTTCAGTGTCACACAGATTTTCTTACTACGTGTTGACTAACTGAGTATAATCGTCTGTCAAAATCAAAATGTTTCGCCCCCTGTTGCCGATTTTTCGGTGTCCCACAAAAAAAAAGTGTGAAGAATTTTAAAGTGAAAACCACACACATCCGTCCGTCCCTAGGCTGTGACCTGGGATCAGCTTCTAAAAGTTTGTCGAATTTAATAAATTTACGTATAAAAGTTTAGAAAAATTATATGATTAGGATATAACGATATTGAATGATATAATTTTAGGTTACATAAATAATTTAGAAACACACTGCATCTACGGCATTAAACTGTGTCCTAAATAGAACTGTTAAGTTGCACCAGGAGAAAGAAAAAATCAGATCCATAAAATCTGGGTTAATCAAGGGAATGATGGTAAAGGAAAAATACAGTATATTCTGTAAAAAATATATTTAAAATGATGAATATCGGTGTTTATAATGAATCTATTAAACAACGTAGCCTAGAACAACACAGAAATGCCTGAGCCATCGTTCTGGGGGCGGTATCGTGCAGAAGGTCTATGAACACACAGAGATTATTCTGACGACTCTGTTCAGCTGTGACAAGTTGGCTACATTCTAGCATATTTTACAGGGAGTATAAATGTCATGACGCGAAAAACTGCGTGAGAAGGTAGTGTGGGTGAGGGGTGCGGTACCTAGTGAGTTCGTGAAGCTATCACAAGTCACTTTGCCTTTTCCTTCGGCCCATAGACAATCAACATCTAGCTTCGGCTCAAGAAGTGTACGAATACTGAATTCTGGTAGTAGAAGCGTGAGGTAAATATCACCACATGTAACTTGATTTTAGTAAGCGAAACTTTGTATTGAAACATTTCTAAGTCTACAGTGCTAAGTAGGCCTTTATTTTGCAGCCTTTGTCCCGAAAGGATCATCTTACATGGGAATTAAAAAAAACGAAATATTACAGGAAACACAGATCTTAGTGCTGCATGTTTGGGCTCAACGGAACGTCACCGGATATAATTTTACAAAAATATTTCGAAAAAACATTAACGACAATACACATTGCAAAAACACTTCAGGTTTTAATTTTTTAAAGTAATACTCGATGATGGTTTGTTGAACCGAAACATGTAGCAGTGAAGACAAATATTCAAGATTGAAGGAATCCAACAAAATGCAACAGTATGCAGATAACTGAAGAATAAGTACCATCTAGTTGGTTCTTATTCTTCAGTTATCTGCATACTGTTGCATCTTGTTGGATGTCTTCAACCTAGAATTACGAAGCACGGAACTATAAATGTAAAAAATATTCAAGAGTTGTTTTGACTGTAAGATTTCTTTTGTGTTCAGTATAACATAACGCAAAGAGATGAATCGGAATAAAATTGTCAGCGAATAGGCTCCTGTTTCGAGTAGAAACAAAATATTGCCCTGTTGAAATCGTCTCTTTGTTATGTTCTGAACTGCTTCAACACCGCACACATTTTCTTAAGGCAAACTTTATCGTTAGCACCGCAACTTCCTCTATTTATCCCGGGTATTTCCCTTTCACTCCTCTATATAAAATCCTGGCCTGTTTATTTTCCTGTAATCGTCCCACCACGTGCACAAAAATTGGAGGCCTAGTCTCGAAATGTTAACCTCAGTGCTTACATTCGTTGAACATTTATTTGCCCCTCACATTTACAATGGTGGGCCGGGTAGCGTAGTCGGCATAGCGACTGGCTACGGGCTGGACGGTCCGGGGATCGAATCCCGATGGGGGCGAGGTTTTCCGCACCTGCCCAGACCGGACCTGGGGCCCACCCAGCCTCTTGTACAATGGGTACCGGCTCTTTGCCGGGGTATAGAGCGGCCAGGGCGTGACGCTGACTCCTCACCCCCTTTTAGTGCCGTGGTCAAGAAAGAGTAGAGCCATACCTCTACTCCTCCTGCGGGCCGTAAGGCCTGTACAGAGCCTCAGTGCCTGTGCAAGGGTGCACTTTACCCTTTTTACTTTTACAATTACTATGACTGTTTTCCCCACTCATATTTAATGTACTGTCTGTGTTACAGTCCTTCGAGTTTGTCGCTGACTGTTGTAAAGCTGTCTTTCGCTACAAATACGACATTAAGTAAAATATATTGATTTTTATTGTCGATTAAATTCTAAGAAGTTTAAAAAATTGATTCTTTCATAGGAAAGCGAGAAAACGTTTGCAATATCCTAACTCCTTTCTGCCTGGAAAGCCAATTCTCGATACCATCTGAAAGAAGATTGAATCTGAAAACTCATTAATTTTTTAGCACTCGGGTTTAATGAAAAGCAGCAAGGGACTACATCCAGTGACTATCATCTCTCCGTTTTAAGTCTACGGTGTCTCACACAAAGTAAGAAAAACGTGACCATGTGCGGCGCGGACGAGGTGAGAGCCCTCGACTGCTGGAACAGTAGAAGTGTGTCGCTTAATGAAGAAGCATGAAATTGTTCCGAGATTTTTTGCATTGTCATCATTGTGAGCAGAGTCCACTTGAGTGGCCCTTCCCCAATCCACAGTGTTTTGCTTGATATTTATTATTCACAACCTAAAAAACTATTTCTGAAATGGTTAAGGTTAGTTGGTCAAGTTCACATTACTTGAAGACCGCGAACAAAAACACGAAGAACGAGATAAAGAATAGGACGACGGGGTTAATTATTAAGATTTGTTTAATCGATATTCTGAATGATGAATTTGTTGAGTGCATTAATTAATGATTAATTTACAAAATGCATCACAGCTAAATTGACTGCCCGAATGATTGGTCGATCGACTGACGCCTTGACATACTAACTGACTGATTATCCGACTGAATCAATAAAATGAGTATTTTACTCCATGATTAGCCTAATTAATGAATGAACAAGTGAACATCTGACAGACTAACCGTCCCAGGCTTTAACGGCCTGCTTGACTGATTCGAAGATACAGTGTCGTCTGTCAACAGTAGGCAGGTTGCTGGCTGAGATCATCCATAAATTCCATGTTATAGAACGAGGAGATTAATCACTGTGACTACAAAAACCCTCTGTCATGCCATATCTTAAGCCATTTCTATTCATAGCATCTCACGTAACATGTTTTAAACCCATGTCTTTTCCACGACAGTTTCAAATAAAAACCTGTATTCTTCTTTCCTCTCATGCACGACGCCCGTCTGAATTTGCTTGACTTGCTGCCTGACACCTTCACTTACAGAAGATTACGAATCGTGCTGAACAGGTCGAAGCCGGTCCTATTCCAGTTCAGTTACCCTCGTTTGCGTCCCCCCCCTCCCCCCCCACGAATCCCATCCGAAATTCTTCACTCATTACATCATCCCAATTACTATTCATTTTGCAATCTAACAATGTTAGCTTATGCATTGTCATTAAATATCATTGAACAACCTACTCCAAAGCTTTGTCAGTGCCGTAATGGGTTGTGGGCTGTGGGCCTGAACGAACATAATTTGTTTTGCGCTGTGGACGTGACTCTCATCTTTGTCACCAGATGGTCAAAACTGATGCTAGGGACCAGCCAGCATCCAATCCAGAGGTTAACAAGAGATGTTTCTCTGGGGATGAGTCCTCGTGTGTGTGAAGGTGACCACTAATCGCAACTTAGAGCCGAGTTCAAGAATTCGTGAATGTATTGTTGCGAATATTTAATAGCATTGTTAGTGTCTAGAATTCAGAGACACTGTATACTTCAGACCAAACAGAGGTAGTCATATATGAATAAATTAAAGTGGAATTTTATGGAATGATAATGGGAGAAGGAGCCGAAACACTGGGATAGAAACCTGCCCTGGTCCCACTTTGCCTCATACGTATCCATTCCAAACGGACTACCCTGCGATGGAAACCATGTCTCTGTAGCTATGAAGAGATGACTCACCACGTGAGATATGACGTAGGTCTAAGTATGCGTGCAGCTTCACCTTACTTAACCCTGTGTCTCTAGGATATGATAACAGAGCCAGGCTTATTTTACCTTTACTATTCCTCAGTAAATTCCAAAGTGAATAAGGGTACAGGTGGCTGTTAGGCTCCACAGTTGTCAGTAGTGCCTGTCACAATGCAAGTAATTTGTTCGCAGTACTTACAAAGTAAGAATTAATAAAGGAAACTATTAAAGTCAGTACTTACTTACTTACTTACTCCAAGGTGCAGAGTCCTTCTTGAGAAGCTAACTGGTTTGCAGCTAGTCAAGAAATTCCCCGCATTTCACGGAACCCGAAGGTTCATTACCGCACTCACAAGCG
>Ga0123352_10012624_pt1 | contig 13365 bp, 12 predicted proteins | sample TergutLab28metaG_FD_89700 | JGI IMG/M metagenome (GOLD analysis project Ga0123352, IMG submission 89700) | Labiotermes labralis P1 segment gut microbial communities from Petit-Saut dam, French Guiana - Lab288 P1 | ecosystem: Host-associated > Arthropoda: Insects > Digestive system > Gut ... | reverse complement strand
GTGCTCATCATCAGGAGGTCAAAATTGCATTACACAGCCTCTGGTATCATCACACCTATAGGTGGCCGTCTCGTGCACGAGACACGAAATAAGCTTATTGTAAAACAAAAATGTTGTGCATCAAGTTGGTTTATTACTGAGATAAATATTCTCGGATTCACGGTCAGCAAAACGTCAAAAAAATTACTTAAGTATATTCCTTATCTTGATCTCTAACAGAAGCTACTTCCCGCCTTTTTTTGGAAGCTACATATGATTGTACTTATTTTTACGGAGCACAAGGGTACGTTGTTTGCTAATTATCACCCTGTTTCGAGGCCTAATAATTTATCTAACGTAATTAATTTTGAGATTCATAACTATGTTCAACGTTTCTTCAATTCAAAGTTAAGAGTTATCAACACAGTTTCATAAAGCCCAGCTCTAAGTACCACTAATTTGGTAACATATCGTGATTCCGCAATCCTTAATTAGCCTAGAAAACTTCTTTAAATATTTCAAAGCCAGCAAATTTTATACAAAAATACGTCTGGCATAAAACATGTAGGACTTCTTCAGCACTACACATTAGCATATCCAAAGTCGAGATTTTTATCCAAGGCGGAAAAACTTCAGGTTAATCGCAATCACCAGTTACAGTATTCAGAGTCCGTTATTGAGCCCAGCGGTGTAGTTAAACGTAGGAATGGCTAAACAGACTAAGGGACTTCAACTTTCGCAACTCGACGTCCCTTTGTTGCTTCTGTGTTTAGTTTTATAGCAAGGTTACAGTCCTCTATATAACATTCTTTGAAATATGTTTTGCCCACATTGATATTAGAGACTTAGACAATTATACTAAAGCTCAGAGAGCAAGTGCATATAGATTTCGTGTAAGAATCCATTATTTTTAACATAATTTTCACCAAACCTGGAACATTAGGAAAGTAGCATGACCTTTATGTTAGATATTGTTAGTTGCTGCACAAGTATATCCACGTGGAGAGACTTCACGGTGCTGGTAGCGTTGTTCGGGCTTACGAACGAGAATGATTCGTATTGGTAAAAGATTATTTATTGTCGAAATGACCAGCTTTTGGAGATAAACGTATTATTAAACTTTACGAAGTTGACGGTTAGGACACAATTCTTGCCGCCTCGAATACGGCAAAATATTCTTTTAAATACTCGCTAAGTAAGAAAACGTTAGAAATAGGAGCTGTATGTCTACCGACTTTGTACATTATATACGGGTAAATCAGTCCCATTACAGGCCCGAGGTGCCCAGAGGGTTTCAGGAAGTTAAGATTCCCACATTACGTGACAATGGCCCAGAATGGTGGTAAGGTTGTCATCCTTACGCACCGGCCCTCTTTACCCCCAGGAAATACTCCTAGTACTCACTTCTGTTAGAGGCTGTGTAGACCCCATGGCCATTGTGCGATCTGAAGGATTATGTCATTAAAAAATTCCAATGACACCATCTGGAATTGAACCAGCGACCTTCCGATTTGTAGCACAGCACCTTAACCACTCTGCTACCGCGGTTCCCTTGTACATTATATATTATATTTTTTTATGATTATGAAAAGGACTGGCCTTTTCCATATTAAGAGCAGAAAATGTAATTGAATTTAGTGGCTTGAAACTTGATTTGCTTTAGGACACTTGTGATCACTTCAAAATACAAATGTGATTTCAATTCGAGGACTAGGTTCTGAAGTAAAACAACATGCACAGACGCGAAAACACAATGACGCTTCACTTCATTTTAGCTTCTTGAAAACCCCGTTTTATTTATTTATTTATGGTTTACTTAAAATGTTTTCCGTGAATCTGAATACACAGTATGTAAATGTTACAGGATCAATGAATCTCTACTCTTCACCACATATTATTAGGTTAATCAAATCAAGAAGAATGAGATAGTTTGGGCAGGTAGCACGCATCTGAGATAGGAGAGGTACATACAGAGTTTTGGTGGGGAAACCTAACGGAAAGAGACTACGTGGGAGACCCAGGCGTAGAAGCGAGGATAATAATAAAATGGATCTTCTGGAAGTGGGATGCGGGACGTGGATTGGATTGCTCTGGTTGAGGATAGGGAGAGATAGCGGGCGCTTGTGTACACGGTAATGAACCTTCGGTTTCCATAAAATGCGGGGAATTTCTTGACTAGCTGAGAAACTGTATGCTCATCAAAAAGCACTATGCCTCATGGAATTGGTTAATTTTAAGATCAATGGATAGTAAATTTGAAATTTTTGACAGAAAGAAATCATAGCTTCGTTGACAGTGTCACGTGAGGTGCGACAAAAGTACCTAAACCATTAGGCAAGTATAGCCGGTTTCACATCCGAGTTTATAAACGGGCACAAATTAATTTTCGTAAGGGGAGAGAGAGTCACCGCTACACTAGCCAGCTTGGTTATATTAATTGAGCATCACAGTCCAGCTTTCAAACTTACGAGTCATGGTTCAAAAAATTATATCTAGATGGCATGCAACACACGAAATTTTGACGTCAGTACTTAATTAAAGCGAAATATATTAAATTTTTTCTTTTCAATTCTAAAATTAGCAAGTCTCTATAGACTAACTTTAAATTCTATACAAAATAAAAATTCAATTCAATTCAATTCAATTCATGTATATTGACGTGCCTAGCCAACAGCCAGATGGTCAATTACAGAAACGGCACATCATAAAAACGTAAACAATAAAGGACAACAAATAGGGTCCATACGAAACATAGACATACAAAATAAATGACAGAAAACTTAAATGATATTCTGTATACGTTATAATATTAAACTGGTAATCAAAAGAGGCAGATTGTGGTAATTTGCTTTAGCAAGATACCTTAATCACTGCTACAGACTAACGGAAATAGACCAATAACTTAAAATAAAAACTCAATAGCTAAATAATTAAAATCGTTAGGTAAAGCAATCCCATTACAAAACCCTGGACAGGCCCAGAGGGTTCCAGGAGGTTGAGGCTCCCAGATTTCAAGACAATCGGCACATGATGGAAGTAAGTTTGTCAGCCCTACGCACCGGCCGCCTTTACCCCCAGGAAATGTTCCTGGCACTCATTTCTGTTAGAGGCTGAGTCAACCCCAGGGCCATAGTGCCGCCGAAGGGATTATGTCAATGAAAAATTCCAATGACACCATCGGGAATCGAACCAGCGACCTTCCTGTAGCCCAGTGCCTCAACCAACTGCGCCACCGCGTGCCCCCAATTAAAATCGTTAGCTCATATGACACGTGATTCTGCCTTAATGTATGGCTGAAAATCTAATTCGGTGGCTAAATATATCTGCCTACAGAAGATGAAAGTCAGTAATGATAATACAATTTAGAACTAGCACAAAATACATTAAATTAACAGAATTCGACATAAGAAACACACATACAGGTTAGATTTACTACAAGATCAGAGGTTAGACAATTTCTGAATTATGTAATAGAAGTATCAGATAGTAACTAGTCATATTAACCTAGGCCGAACGTCCATTGAATATGCCAGTATAATTGTCGACGGCATTCGTCGCCGAAGCGCATCGAGCGGAAGGGCTGGTTTGACGTTTAAAGTCAAAATTAAACATACTAATTTCTCTAAAATTCGATTTGGCACGAGTAGGCTAACAGATTCCAAATAATAATAATAAGGAATCAACAAGTGCAAACCGTCAGAACTACCCCTAACAAAACACCGGACATCATAATCCGTGATGATAAAAATGGAACACATAATAAATGTTAAAAAAAATTTTAGAACCCAGAAATGGGATCAAGAAAGAAGCCGAGAGATTATAAAATACAAAGACCTTGGAGAATAAATAGAGCGCATATGGTATATAAACACGAAATAACAGGGACAAATAGAACGATCTCAAAATAATTTGAACGAAGTCATCTCGTTGTGTATTGGTTCCATGTATTCACTTTATTATTTATATTTCAGTCAACACAAGTATATAATAAAAGCATAGGTTAAAGCCACGTGCGCACAGCCACAATGTAAAAACTTCATGCTTCTTAGCTTAACCTGACGATGACTTTTTAAGTCGAAACATGTCGCTCTAACTTAGGCTTTTATTATATAGGTGTGCTGACTGAAATATATATATATATAGGTGTGCTGACTGAAATATATATATATATATATATATATATATATATAACAAAGTGAATATATAATCTCAAAATAATTCAGGAAATACCCAAGCAACATACCGGGAAAGCACAAAAGAAAGAAACCACAGAAAACGGCCAAATTTGGGCACTGCGCACATACTTCGGAAGGTATTAATGTAATAGTATGACACGTTTAAAGTCAGAAATGATAAGACACGTACAGTAAATGGTAACTACAGAATAGCTGCAAAGCAATATACCCTAGAATCATTGTGTGTTTCAGGTACATAGTTGCAAGTGCCTGGAGATCGAGGTCAGCAAGATGCGGATAGTGAGGACAAATTCGTGCCAGTTATAATTGGAGCATCGGGAGCAATCAAGAAAGGATTAGATCAGAAACTTCATTTGACCCCAGGTCAGTCGTCGGTCACAGAACTACAGATCACACTAATGAGCACAGCAAACGTCATTTGTCAAGTGCTGGGTAAATCGCTTTGATATACCAGAAAACACTTAAAAATTAATAGTGGAAATAAATTTAAAATAATAATAGTAACATATTTCAGTATATGACAAACTTTAAGCTACCAAAGCCAATTCAAATAGTTTTATATAACGTTAAATAATTTACGTGGTTCACTAACAATAAATAAAAAAATATAAATAAATAATATTTATTAACTGCAATTGGGTTGTTGCCCGGTGGCAGTGGTTATTTTACATGTAAAAAAAAAACATGAAATCGGTTACTACTGAATTTAAGTCGGGAGGGCTACATGAGAAGCATGTAGTGGCAACTTGGGATCTTGGGAACAATCTCAGCATTTGCTTATAGACACAGCGAAACAAAGAAAAACTTGTGTCGAGGTTGCCCGTCGCAGGACCTTCCGAATACTGACTTATAGCATACAGACCGGCATCTAAAGTGAAAAATTCTATTTCATACACTACTTGACAGCCACTGACGATTTTAATGAAATACAGTTGAAAAGTGAATATATATAAACAAACACATTTTAAGATGTAAAGACTACGTTAAACACGAATTCAAACACGTGTAGTTCGGAGGAAAGTGGAAGGCGGTGCGAAACATGCCGATTCACAACGTGCAGAAAGCCATTAAACAAGAGGTGGGTTTTTAAAAGATATTGTTTTGTTTATGATAACACAATAATAATAACTTCAAGGTGTTTATTGGTGTAAAATCCGCCAATGTATTCCGTGTGCATCCAGTATTTTTTTTTTCAGAAAATAATTTTGACGTTTTCGATAACTGCTAACAATACTTTTGGCGCTTTACCAGGAGTTGTGATTTATTACTTCAATTATTCAATCCGCTATGAGGTATCGCCAACCGACAATAATGCCCCCATTGTTACTTAGCTTATGGCATAGAAACATTAATTTCATTGCTGCAACATTTTTCGATAATGTTTTTTATATGACAGTTAACTACGCAGTAAAATCCCCCCAATACTGGCACCGGGATGCGTTTCACTCCGAGCGCTTCGCTATTTCCCTGTCCACTATCACTCCACCAGTACTCCAACATAATGGGGCCTCTAGAGGCAGTAGTTCCAAAAGACACAATCTTACCCCACAATATAAGTAACAAAAAATATTCCCTCAGGAATTGCTTACCGGTGGAGAGGTCAGCGTAGTGATGGCTTCACTCAGATGTTTCAGGTTCAACGTTTGTTCGTCGTTCTCTGCTACAGAGTTCGGAGGAACAGGCATCTGAAATGAATTTTGCCTTGACGTTGGTTTACTATCAGCGCTTTCACCAGTACGGTCTGTCACGTGGGCAAACGTCGGTCGAAATGGGCACGCCATATCCGCACGAACAGTCAAATGCCTGCTGCCTCTGAAGATGACGTAAACACTTTAGAGTAAGCTGGCGGACCACCCATCATTATATCGCTGTCTTCTTTCATCCATTTGACAAGTGTTGTGTTTGTAATATGGCGACACGAATTAGTTTGCAAGTAGACAAATACTTTTAACACTAAGTACATACACAAGAACATATAAGTCCCCTTTCTAATTGACACGTAATTATTAGAATGTTATTAACATAAATAGAAGTACATAACTATCAGTAAATAGTAGTATTATTCACGTTGTGGTTTCCTGTGCTATACAAGAACGTGTGAACTTCGAGCAAAATAATAAAACTCAGTTTTTATAACAGAAGATATTTCTTTGAATAAATAACACCAATTTCGGCGGATTGGTGTCCAACGGTACTGGTGTGTTTATATAGAGTTAATAGACTGGTGTCGCGTGCACTGCTACCTTTAAACACAGAATCAAACCCAAACGTCTGCTCGGGCAGAGACTCCGCCCCACACTGAAGTTCATAGTCTACCACTAGCGCCGCCTGGGGCCGCAAGAGAGGATTGTGTCACACAGCTGTGCGAGGGTACGCGAAAATGCTGTTGCGGTGTTGCATAGTGCATTGAATAACAGCAGAACAGCAAGTTTATTTCTCTCAGTCTTATATGTTAAAGTGTATAACCTAATAAATTGCGAGAAATGGAGGATTTTGTTTAAACCTGACATATTTAAATATAATGAAAGCCAGAGAGAGAAATTAAATTCCCCGCATTATATGGAACCCGAAAGTTCATTACCGCATTCACAAGTGCCCACAATCTGCCCCTATCCTGAGCCAGATCGATCCAGTCCATGCCTATCCATTCCAATTCTTGAAGATCCACTTTGATATATATATACATACATACATACATTCATACATACGTACATACATACATATACACATATATAATTCATATATACATGCATACATACACACATTCATACATACATATGTATATATATATATACATATATATACACATACATAATTCATATATACATACATACATACACACATACATACACACATACATACATACATACGTACATACACACATTCATACATACATACATACATTCATACATACACATACATACATACATACACACTTACACACATACATACATACATACATACACACATACATACATACATACATACATACATACGTACATACACACATACATACATACACACACACATACATACACACATACATACATACATACACACATACGTACATACACACATTCATATATACATACATACATACATACATACATACACACATACATACATACATACATACATACATACGTACATACATACATACATACATACACACATACATACACACATACATACACAATACATACATATATAGTTAATCTAAATCAGTATGCAGAGAGGAAACGCCTTTTTATATTGTAATTAACTAATAATTTGAGTCTTTATGTAAGATTTTAGACTTGTTTTCTGTCGGTGTCGCAGTCGGAAATTTTCCCATCAGCAGAGTTTGCTACGCGCGCGACAGCGAATCGTGACTTCGTGCCTCTTCAGCTGAGTCGAGATTTAAACGTCAGGAAGCACATGTTTCGCTATTATGGGTTCCCTTCAAGATAAAACATACTCCGTTGAAACGTGTCGTTTAACGACGCAGTCGATTACTGATGTTACATAAAATCGGTGAGAGACGAAGGGATTATGATGCAACTCTGGTGGAATGACGCTGATAGGGAACATCAGAATTACCGCGAAAATAATCTGCTCCACTGCTATTTCGACACAAGTTTACAAGGAGCGTTCTGGGATAGAACACAGGCGTCAGCGTTGAGACGTCGGAACAATTACAAGGCCCGATATTAATATCGCAGCAACTCATACTCGGTTTTTCATACTAAACCATCAATTTTGTGTCGCTTTTTTGGCATCTGACCAGAGACGATTGACTAACTTCTTATAAGGGTAAAGGTAACGCAATCCCGTTACACGCCTAGAGTGGCCCAGAGGGTTCCAGGAAGTTAAGGTTCCCAGATTTCATGATAACGGCACGGGACGTTGGTAAGGATGTCAGTCTTAAGCACCTGCCGCCTTTACCCCCAGGAAATGCCTCTGGTACTCATTTCTGTTAGAGGCTGAGTCGACCCCAGGGCCATAGTGCGATCGGAAGGATTTTATGTCAGTGGAAAAGTCCCCTGACACCAGCTGGGATCGAACCAGCGACCTTCCGATTTGTAGCACATCACCTTAACCACTGTGCCACCGCGGTCCCCGATTAATTTCTTATATTGGTTCGTAATTCGTATTAATAAGCTATTCGAAAATAAGGAACGGAAGTTTTTAGCATGGTCGAGAAATTTACACATTGAGAAGCTTCGCAATTTGAACTGTTCTTAAAATATTTGTGGGAATTGGTAAATGCTTATAAAAATTTTGTGAAGAAGCTTGATAAGAAGAAGCTGCTTAGAAAATTTTGAATCGGATTGTAGAAAATTTTTAAACGCGCATAATATGAAGAGCATATTAGGTATGGATTGGATTTGTGTTGCTTACGATAGGAATTGGTGGTGAAATGTTGTACACGTTGTAATCAGACTTGGGTTTCCATAAAATACCAGGACTAGTTCCATCACCTAAAACTGTTACTTTCTGAATACCTCATATTCACGACACCAGCTACGTATTATTAACATAGGTTAAACACACTGTAATAGAAGTCAAAATAAAGAGATTCTGTTCATTGCCAATATTTGTCCAAACCTGCTGCTATTCCTATATTCCAAAAATAAAATTTAACTTTGAGGTTTTTTTTATACATAGAATTTCAACTCCTCCTTTACCCTAGGATTCTGTAATTTATTTCCAGTATATTTCGCTGCGGGGGTAGGCGCATGCGCAGTTGTTTGAGGCACTGCGCTACAAACCGGAAGGTCGCGGGTTCGATTCCCGATGGTGTCATTGGAATTTTTATTGACATAATCCTTCCGGCCGCGCTGTGGTCCTCTAACAGAAATGAGTACCAGGTATACTTCCTGGGGGGCAAAGGCGGCCGGTGCGTAGGGCTGATGACCTTACCATCTTCATGTGCCGATTGTTTTGAAATCTGGGAACCTCAGCGTCCTGGAACCCTCGGGGCCTGTCCAGGCCTGTCATGGAATTGCTTTATATTTCGCTGCAGTGGATGAGTTGAAAGATTCGCATTTATCCGTTATGGGTAAAAATGCGCTTATTACAATATATTGCGGCATGGAATTTATGAATTTTCTCTTTATGTGCATCGAATGACTGATATTATAATTATTCCTAGCAAGTAAAGGATTTCTTCGTCATCCAGTTGTGCATGATATAAGTTATTCATTCAGTTGGAGTTGTGTAGTATTGTTTTGGACACTGTGAAGTACAAACACTTATGTTTTTTATGCCTGTTGCATGGACAGGCCAAATATTGCTATACTTTAGCGTCTTAGAATACCTAAACATATTTGAACATATTGGATTTGCATAACAAAGTACAGGAATTTATAAGTGACCAGTTTCCAGGTCAGTGAGTTGATCGATACAGACAACTTGACTTAACTTTCCTTTCAAGAGACACAAATCAATCACAATTCCCTTGTGATAATTTGTCAAAATAAATGTATTCCGGTACCCTTGGCAACAAATGTGAAAGAAGAGTATCAAAATGTTACTGCTGACGTCATAGATCTCAGCCCGATATTATGGCATCTGAAGAAGTGATACAATAGCAACAGAAAATCTGACCAACATTTTAGCCCCTTGCAGTTCCGAGGAGATGGGGAGAAAGATGTTACAAATTACCGGGACATGACGGCCCGGAAGGGGGCCCGGGGCTCGAATGTGTTGCATATGTTGTTGTTTTTGTCGGTTGTACCATTATTTGTCGACTGTACAAATTAACCCTTGCAGACCTACCCCAATTCACTCTGCTACTCAGAGTAATTCTTTTCCATTTAGTGCAAATATTTTTAGCCTATCCGCTGTGGGGAGAGGGGGGAAGGGGGGAGGGGCGAAAAACATTTTCACCGGAGCCCAAAACCCACTCTCGGTGGATCTGGCCAAGTGTATATAGACGCTCCTGTATCATTAAAACTTCTCTGCTGTACACGCATAAGAGTTTATTTAACTAAATAACCATCCCAATTAAGGATATAACACCAAGGCGCAGAGTTCTTCTTGAGAACCTAGGAGTCCCTGAGTTAGTCAAGATACACCCCGAAATTTACAAGCCCCCAAAATTCATAGCGTGTTCACAAGAGCTTGCCAGAAATTTTTAACATGATCCAGGCCAATCAACTGAACGTTAGTCTATCCTACATGCTTAACAGCCAGTAACTATATAAGCATTAGAAGCCTCCGAAAAAGCTATGTATATTTGTCAGGTGTTGGTGATGCAAATAACTCAGGAGTTAATACGAAAATAGCAATTGCAAACACCGTGAATTAAGTCACCGCAGAAATTTGAACTTTTGTTATGGTCGTAGAGTCCCTTGATCAAAAAAAAATAAAATGAATGTCAGAGTTAAAACTGCGTAATTACATTTTGGCTTAATATAGATCGGACGTGTCTGACAAGATCGTGGTAGAGGGATTATTTGCACCTACGAGGGAGGAAGTAATAGCAGAACGTAGAAGATTAGATATTGAGGAGCTGGCTTTACTTCTACCCTTCACCAAATATTATTAGGATGATCCAATTAAAAAGGTGAGAACAGCGGCTGAGGTGGGACTCATGAGAGCGTTGGAAAATAGGCACTTTGCTACGAGGGCACCAAGCTAGATATTTGTAAAATATTGAGCTCTGAAACAGACTTCGATGGAACGAAGTATTCTAGAGCGTTTTGAGAATATAGCCGGAGTTCCAAGAAGGATTAGTTAGGTTACTACGTGGCAAAGTTAACCTTAAATAAGACGATAATACGAGAATGGTTCTTATATTAAGTACGTCACAAAAGCGTGAAGTAGATTAATCTGATGTGTACTGGACCGTGCATCACCCTGATAACTGAAGAATAAAATCACACTAAATGCCACTTTTACTTTATTATGCTTATGTTAGGCTCAACATGTTTCGGGCACCATTATGCCCATCATCAGGAGCTCACTGCGAAAGCGTTGGCTACCACATAGGCCGTCTGGTTCTCGAGTTGCTGCTGGTTGGAAGTTAAGTGCAGGCAGGATGGATGAGTGTCCGGACCGAAAGCTGTAACACAGCCTTCGGTCCGGACACTCATCCATCCTGCCTGCAACCAGCAGCAACTCGAGAACGAGACGGCCTATGTGGTAACCAACGCTATCGTCGTGAGCTCCTGATAAAGGGCATAATGGTGCCCGAAACATGTTGAGCCTAACATAAGCATAATAAAATAATAAGTGGCATCTATTTAGATTTTATTCTTAAGTTAGATTAATCTGGCTCAGAATAAAACTTTTGTGAAAGGGGTAGTGAAATATTTTGTCAACACATTATTACATTGTTCTCCACTACAATAGAGTTGAAAGCTTCCAGTAACTTGGCTGTGATCTCTCAGTACGGCCACTTAGAACTAAAAGTTTTGGGTCGATAGTAAATAAATGGAAAACAGTGTATCTTGCTGACCTATTTTCCTGACGCTAATGAACTATTTCTGCCACAGACGAATATACATTTCTTAACTAACAGATCGGCATTGGCATTTGGAGAGTAACTTTGCCCCACGGTGGTTTTTACTTACACAAAATCTACATCTGGCAAGTAACATCTCTGAACCCTACAATATTTTACACGCTGTTTCGCGCTTAATTCATATAACGAAGTATCTATGTGTCCTTTTCAGCAAGAGGTAAATTAAGAGAAACAAAGAAATTTAAAACCCAGAAAAAACCTTAGCAGTTGATTCCAAAGGATGAGCAGCTGAGATGTAAGCTTAATAAAGGTCAAAGTTCACAGTGTTCCATGGTTTTAAGCTATCTCAATGGCAGCCCTATTTGCTCCGTGCTGACTATTGTTTCCGACGGATCTTCCATCCTCTGGTCCGGGAAAGACAACTAATGGTAGCAAACGAAAGAACAGACCTAGCAAGTTAATAGAATTCTGTCCTAACAAACAACTCCCCTTTAGCACCTATGTTCGTCTTTGAATTTGATTACGGTTTCTACTGAATTACTTGTTTTTATACAATGAGTTCTTTCGAACGTATCAAGACGAAAACAAATATGACTACTTGAATTCGTAACGCAATACACTGAAAAGACTCAATTATATTTCTCATGGATTTGTAGCATTAAAAACTTAAGCCTGTCCCGATACAAGGTTAGGATATATTAAAACAAATGCCCGTTAGTTTTTTTTTTACCTCATGTCTCATAAAGAAGTATTCTGGCCGATTGGTTCCGAATATATTCTCCGTTAATATTTCTCCCGCCGACTCCGGTAGCGGCGCGGTCTATGGGTGTGGGTCTATGACGGCTCGGTTGCTACGAGTGTGGATTCGAAACCCGCCGGGGGCATGGACGTCTGTCTCCTGTGAGTGTTGTGTGTTGTTAGGTAGAATTCTCTGCCTAGACTGTGGGGTGTCTGAGTGTGATCGTGAAGCCTCGATAATGAGGAGGCTTTCGCCAAGTAGGGACGATTGCGCCATGGGAGGGGGGGGGGGGAGGTTTCTCCCATTTCAGCTGACAAAGAAGTATTTTTGTGCGTGTTGTGCATAAAATACCATCACGACCAAGTGCACCTTGAACTGAACATATTCTAAACCGCTCCCACAGAGGAAAAAAAATCTTTTATTTATGACAAGGCGAAGTTTTGAACCATGGAAAACCTCAAGGATTTGTGGTTACTTAAAGTTTGGCTCTGTCACCCGTGTTTTCGGTAGTTTATTACGAAAGACTTATGTGTCCATAATGTCCTGTAAAGGTCGGATTGCTCTAATATCACCACACACCACGAGGTCAGAAATGAGACACGATCACTACCGTGTATTCGCTTCTAATGCGAGAAATATCCAGATGTTGTAACTAACGCACTTCCAATATTAGTGTAACAATTTCTATGGTTTTACACTACTGATGCGATAGAAGTCCAACCGTTAGGAAAGTTGACAGGGTCGTGTGAAAGAACTGTATTTAAATATTTTGAACACGGAATAGAAAACTGATTAAAAAAAGCCTTTTCTTTATTTTCTAATAAATATTAGTAGGGCAATGGGCTGGTCATGTGCCGCGTATGTGTGAGGAGAGGGGAGTGTATAGGGTCTTGGTGGGGAAACCGGAGGGAAGGAGACCACTGGGGAGACCTAGGCGTAGATGGGTGGATAATATTAGGATGGATCTGCAGGAGGTGGGATGTGGGCATATGGACTGGATT
>Ga0123352_10012621_pt1 | contig 13367 bp, 10 predicted proteins | sample TergutLab28metaG_FD_89700 | JGI IMG/M metagenome (GOLD analysis project Ga0123352, IMG submission 89700) | Labiotermes labralis P1 segment gut microbial communities from Petit-Saut dam, French Guiana - Lab288 P1 | ecosystem: Host-associated > Arthropoda: Insects > Digestive system > Gut ... | reverse complement strand
TCCAGTCCAATCTCCCTAGTAGCAGCTACTAAAGCTTCTGCGTTTTCCTTTAAAGTATGTATACCTCCTCCCAGTATATTAACATCATCGGCATAAGCCAGAAGCTTATGAGTACCATTTAGTTTCAAGCCATCCTATACACCAACCAATGCACACATATATTACTTAAAATTCCAAAACTTTTACATTAACACTTAAAACCCTCCTACATGTTTCGATCATAAGATCATCCTCAGTGAGCATACACTGTTCCTTGCTAAAGTTAAAGTTTAAAAACACACACAGAGTGCATTAGTTGGTGTGTTAATTAAATGAATCTACAAAATGCACGGTGCAACAATAAAGATACATATGTATAGTCGAAACACGTAGGTGTTTTCACATATAAGGTACATTTGTGTATAGAATGTGATCCAGCTCCTTTTCTTTATACACGTATATTTAAAACACAACGGGGATGTCCTGTCTAAAAAAAAGAAATCTTAGTTACGCTATAGCCTACATCTATAGTTAATTTCATATTCTTGCTTACACTTTAATCTTTTAAATCACAGTGGTAAATATATGTACCACACACTTTAACATTAACAAAACTTCCAGTTTGCTCGCGCAGCATTGCTACCTTCGTGTCTCACACAGTTCCCAGAAGAAACAATGATTATCATTACATAATTAACTTAAGCAGGGCATTATTTATTCTCCAAGATGCTGATCTGTCTGCTTGAATTTCGTCTGGGGATATCAAAGAAAAGTCTCAGTTACGACAGCACAATCAAATGGCGGCAATAAACGTCAACGGATCGAATGGCTTACATTGTACGCCACATCAATACAGAGCTTACTGCGGCTGACCAGACGAACTGCAGAAAACAAGTACTAGATTGTATCCTTTTTCATCTGCTGGTTCGTAATCTAAAGGCAAAAGAATTGTGCTTAAAATCGAGCAATTTCTTTTACCGAATTAATGCGTTCACTTTTTCAAATACTGTGTAGGCCTTCAGGGGACAAGGTGAAACCAAGCTAAAATCTTATACTGATAAACAAAACAGTAGTGTTCCTTTGCCGAACAAGGCACGTTTCGATTATTATTATCGAATTTCTCACTTCTCAGCTTTGGCTGGGAAATTTTCACCTATCCTGGGATGTAGTAATCAATAGGATTGGGCTCGGTGGTCTTATTCGTAGTTTCAAAAGTTTCTTACAATTGAACATGTGCCAAGAATTACAGATTCGGGTGCAGGTTAAGTCTTGCTAGACTTAATGAACCTTCGGGTTCCGTGAAATGAGGGGTATTTCTTGACTAGCTGCAAACCAGTAAGCTTCTCAAGAAGGACTCTGCACCATGGAGTAAGTAAATAAGTAAGACTTTGTATTAGTGACTTTGGAATTACTCCCGTAGATGGTACTGCTATCAGGATCACTTGTGCTGCCTTTTGCTTCCACATAGCACATATTTCATTCGCCAGTCCTTGGTACTTGTTTTGTTTGTCAGTTATTGTTTTGGCGAGATTATGTGTATTTGGGACAGCTATGTCTATAAAAAAGTGTTATTATTATTATTATTATACCGAGTTGTATTTTCGGGACTTTTCAGTCTCACAACCTGCGCTTTCAGTTCAAATGTGATAAAAGCATCTCTCAAATTCTGTGTTGTAAAATATTACATCAATGGATGTGTAATCTGTGGAAACCACAGTTAGATATGTAAATTATCAATTTGCCATTCATTTGTTTAAACAGCTTGCCACTTTTTCCCCCCTAAACATCATTAACAGGGTCTTCGCTATGGAGAGGCTTTGTCTGTTCTGTGAGGTAGAAATTAACTGAATAACATGTTCCATGAAATTCGCGCTCAGAACATTTAAAGATATTAGTGTTTCACGAATTTTAATTCCCCTGCATTTCGTGTTTCAGTCAACGGGAAAGTTTTTATGGTATACGGAGCGAGCAATTCTCCAGCGACTTTCTTTCCGATCTCTTACGACCGCTGAAGTAAGCCTTATGCTTGTGCATGGGAAAACTTGTTTAGCCTTGGGCAGTTCTACGTCCTTTTTTTAAACGTATCCCCTCCCTTGCCACCTCACCGCCAGTACCCCCCACAGATCTTTGACCACCTCCGATGAACAACCTGTTGATGACGTCACGACAAAAGACGCTGGAAGTTGGTGGAGAGAAGCAGCAACGAGAAAGAATGGACAGATCGAGATAGTTACTAAGGGCGAAGGTGTGTGTGTGTGTGCGTGTGTGTGTAGCTTACAATTTAGAGTTTGTGCTTAAACTGTTTATGTCAATGTAATTAGTTGTTTGAAGTGTATCGTGGGTGTGGCCACGTGTGAAGTGATGGGAATACGAAGTCGGACAGGTGACGGACGGCTCTTGTTCTTATTCTTCTCCTTTCTTCCCTGCTGAGAAAGGAATACCTCATCCACCTGACGAGCTCCATGGACGAGGTAAAGTTAAACCCACGAAAACCTGTCCATTTGCATTAACACCTCCCCCCCCCTCCAAAGAAAAACGCAAAACTATCAACATCGTACCCCACAATAAATCCGCAAACTACTTCATTATCGCCTTACGCGAAATCAAAAGGGACTTTGGCGAGTCATTTGCTATGATACTCAGATGTCGCTGTCATTAAGTGATGGATAAATGAGAGTGAAAAGTTGACTACATATGCAAAATTGAGGGAAATTACGGTTCCTGCTCAAAATGATACCCCGTTCCTAAACGTTCACATAGCTTCAGGGCTACCAACAACGGCTAATCCTTCCCTCCTTCGGCGGATGATACCTTAATTTAGTTTTATAATGTAAATTAGTATAGGCAATTACTATTGCATGATCAGGAGCTCCACGGTTTGTACTCTTCCTCAAATAGGATGTTACTAAGACAGCAGCACTTAAGGTAAGTAGGAGAAATGTACGGCGTTTGGAGTATTCGTTGTGGAGATGAGAAGTACTACATTAGAAGAGTTTGTTCGGTAAAGTAGAAAGAAAGATGCCACTTGGGTGCCAGAGTTGTACTGGCGGATGAAAGGATGTTAATAAAATGAATCTGGAAACAATGGGGGTAAAGTGTGTGAAGGACTGACCCGTTTGAGGGCAGGGTCGAGTGGCACACTCCCCCTATATCCTATAATGAATCTTAGTTTTCCGCAAAAGCTAGGGAATAATTGAGCACGTCAACGTATGTCAGCTATTCAAGAAGCACTCTCCTTCACAGAGTAGTAAAATAGTTTGTTTGTTTGCTTGTTTGTTAATGTAAATTGAAAGCGATTTTGGAAGACCAAACAAGAGGGAAACACACAGTTGATTTGGGGGCAAGGCGTTGTGTTTAAGACTCCACATCTCATGAAGATTGTGATGATGATGATGATGATTATGAGGAGGAGGAAGGTGCAGTTGAATTGTTAACGTAATTGTAGATGTGTTATGCTTATTGCAAATATCAGCAAAACTAAATATTCAATACAAGTAAAATTTTAAAATTTCAAAAGTAACCAATATGTATTTTTCAACATTTCCACATCGCAGCAGTGTTAAGCAAACACACACCCATTTGCTGAACAGGGTGCATTATCTCTTAAGCAGTTCCCCAGGGTTTTCCTATCCCACAATATTGCACATCTTATTATAGGATCTCAAGTAAGCACTCTTGCAAAAGCTGAGGGTGACGTACATGTCACAGTGTTGAATAGATTAACAACGTAATGCGATAAAGAAACCGCGGATGATAAAACGAAAACCGTAGAAATGGAGGAGCGACACCTACGGAGAACGAAAGATGTGACGTCATGGCACCCAAAAGAGTTAACCCTTTAAACGCCGAGTTAAATCCCATCTGCCATTTGCTAGCTTGGAGCTCACCATATTCTCCACGTTAGCAGGTAAAGGGTTAAATCGTCACCAGCACTATTGTGAGAATTTCAGATCAAGCAAAAAGAATTAACGCAAGCGTACATGTACTAAATGCAATAGAAATACGCTTAAATGTAATTAAATATCTGGGATAAAACACACCAACATAACAAATTATTACAGGTATGGAAGAAATTATTGCACAATACAGTAGTTTAAATCATGAAAGACCAAAGGGCATTAAAAAAAAAAAGAGAGAACTAAGATGCAGTTAAGAACGCATAATATATTTGATATTCGTGTGTCCATGCATCGTTAGTATGATTTTGTAATTACAACCAACAAGATGCAACTATTTTTGATTATTTATTTCTAAAAGGCTCTACATGTTTCTACATTCTACATTTGAACACATTACATTTTCAGAATTATTAGATTATATCATAATTTTTTATTGTTAATTAACCATTTTTAACTCATTGACTTTAAATGTTGACTCACTCAATTTTAACTATAAAATTATTTTAAGTACCTGTAAATAGAGCCTATATACTTTTATCTACCGGTACAGTCGACAATACCTGCAGCTGAATGTACAATTATGTGCTCCTGATGATGGGCGGAGGAACCCCCGAAACATATAGAGCCTTTTAGAAAGAAATAATAAAAAATAGTTGCATCTTGTTAGTCGTAATTATAAAACCAATGCATAATGTACTTTCTAAGCTGACCGCTGTGTGTGGGAATGCAGAAACACAATGCCAGAAAAGAATGCAAACATCTTGATGAAGTTACATTTTGTGCTGAAATAAAAAATAAGAAGTACTGACGATTGTGTAAGCGATTACACAAGGACCATTTGATAGAAAACATTAAACACTGTCACAGGAAGTCGAGAACATAAGGCAAGAATTCCTTTTAAACATTTACTCTTGGGGCCGTATTTCGTAGTTTATTGCTGTAGGGAAACTGATATGGCCCGACCAAGAAACAGACGGAGGGCACGATTTTAATAGCTTCGTATCTCCTGTGTGTGTAGATGTCCTGCCCATCTCATCAAACTTGATCAGTTCACTTCAGACATTTATCTGACAAGCATAATTTTTTAGATCTCGATTACAATACAGTTGTCTCCACACAGTATCCCTGTTTTTGATTAGCATTTGCATGATGTGTTACTCTCTAGCCAAATTATTATTTAAACATTTTAAGAGTTATAAACACAAAATAGGATCTTGTGGACTGGATTCATCTTACTTGCGACAAGAAAAGTTGTTGGGCTCTTGTGAAGACGATAATGAACATTCGGGTTCCATAAAGTGCAGGTAATTTCTTGACAAGCGGATAACTATTGCTATCTAAAGAAGGAACCTGCGCTATAAAGTAATCTAGTTAATAATTATAATCACAAGCATTCGCTTTTTTCATTCATAATGTCTGAAAGAGAAGCAGATGTGAGGTTATGATCATGTTCACAGAACCAACTTTAATTCAAGCATACTTACCACTTTAAGAGATGTAAAATGTTACCGACAATAAGATACAGTGTGTCCCACTTGCTACCGAACCCGGCATTTCTTTAATAATTTTACCACTAATGAGGATATCGCAACGAAATTTGAAACGGACTACAGACACATTCCTCTTCATTTCTCACACAACGAACGAACTCCTGTTCAAATTTCGTTGCAATATCTTCATTGGTATTAGAATTATTAAAGAAATGCCGGGTTCGGTAGCGAGTGAGACACCCTCTATAATTTATACACTACCGTTTCCGGCTACAAATCGGAAGATCTCTGGTTCGTTTCCCGATGGTGTCATTGGGATTTTTCATTGACATAATCCTGCCGGCCGCACTATGGCCCTGGGGTTGACTCAGCCTCTAACAGGAATGAGTACCAGGAATATATCCTAGGGGTAAAGGCGGCCGGTGCGCAGGGCTGACAACCTTACCACCTTTATGTGCCGTCTGTCTTGAAATCTGGGAGCCTTAACTTCCTGGAACCCTCAGGGACTGTCCAGGCATGTAATGGGATTGCTTTAGCTTCTACCGTCTCCGTAAAGCGACTCTTTGCGTGTAAAGCTGAGAACCTGCTGGATTAAAGTCGCATCAGAAGAAGGCTTAACATCCCAGCAGTCTTGACCATACACGAACACTGAATTATTTCCTTTCGATACGTAATCTCAGATTCCATAAACGAAATATTTGGCATTAAATCCCAATTTTATCGCTGTCACTGCTTCAAGAGTCTGGTGGAGGTTTAGAAGGCAAAATTAAAATAAACTTGGACAAATAACAAAGAAGAGAAATGCTGTGGTACGTTACCGAAGAAATAATTTTTTTTAAACCATATCATCGTCGTCATCATCACCACCACCACCACTTGCCATAATCATTCTGTTATCACCACCAGCATCATCGTCATTGTCGGACTATTAGTCCGTTTTTACGAAACTTTTCTGAACTCATATCGCGCATGCTCAGTGAAATCTTGACATCAAATTATACCTCATCGGCTATAGTATGATGTATAAGGGCGAATCAATGGGAAAATTATTTGTTGAAACCGTGGCTATAGATGGGATTTGTGAAATAATAATTCATGAAGGACTTACTTGTAAAACATGTATTGTGCAGTGGAATGCCGCCTTCCTCCTCTCTTCAGATCTGCTGCGTGAATGTATGGAATAATGACACATTAAAGTGATTCGAGGTTCATCCTGTTGACTGGATGGCAATAAAAATTTACCTGTCGATTCTTCCTCATTACATTCATTAAAACAATATGTCACTGGTAACTAACAATCATAAAGTTAATCGCGACTTTTTGTGTTACGAAACCAACCTTGGTCTGATGTAGGTCACTAACCCGTAACGTCCATGTTGTGGTTAAAGGAGCACCATGAAAATTCCTGTTGAAGCTAGCCGGCCGGCTTTAATACTCGATTCGTTGCACAGTCGTTAGAAAAAGTAAATGCCACCACAGAATTATGCGATAGCAGTTGAATGTATAAGAAAAGATACGGGGTTAGAAATTCCAGACTTAAGAGAAATCAGTAAAAGGTTAGGAAACGAGGCACAGCTTAAGACGTTTAGCGCGTTCACCCTGTTGTTGACTCTAGACAGATTTTTTTGTATAATCTTAAAAAACCATAAGATGTTCTGAAAAATGTACTTGGAACAATGCAGGGGTGCACAAATCCCTGGCGCAGGTGCCACTGCGTCCGATGTTCCTGGACCCGCAGAAGGAACTTGCTCCAATTTACCCTTCTGGCAGCTAGAATTTTACGGTGGCTGCTAGATTTCAGCAAAATTTCTTTGCCCCTGGCCTAAAGCGTAGGTTTTTGTTTGTTTCTAAAACTTTTGTTTGAAATAGTTTTCGGTCCGGCAAGTATTTAGCGATGCGCGCAGAACGGCACTTAAATATTCGTGCAGTGTCCGGTATTGTTCCATTTTAACGAAAATTTGCGTGTGCCGACAAAATTAAATAAAATTCTGCAATATAAATATTCATGAAAATCCGGATAATGGTTCTTCGAATTTTACAGGTCGAAACACGTACGAACAGACGCATGACTAAGCAATGTCTTGCTGGGAATGCGCCAAATAGGAAATGTACATTGTTGAAAAATTAACTTTCCAACAGTTTAGAGTGAATTTAACCTGTATTATATTGCAACTAGCAAAATGCCCTTTAAGACTTCAAAGGGAAATTGTGGATGTTCTAACGTAACCACTGAATTTGGGGCAGAAAGTCCATTACGAAAACAGTTTCTCTGCATACACAAAGCAAAAATAGCTAACCTCAATAAAAGTGGATAAAATAAGATAAGAGCATTTGGAAGTCTGTTTATTGTCATTAAAAAAACCATGTTACTCGCGTCAAAGGTTTCCGACTTGCTATCATCAGTATTTAGCATATCGATGAAGTTCTGTTACCCAAATAATATTCCGAAAAATAATTTGGAAGCACTTGACCCAAATGCTTAATCATCTACAACAGTCCGAGTGAAATGAATAAAGTTCGGCTTACTTACTCAATAAAACACCAATAACACTGATCAACACAAAATGTATGAGAACCTGAAGACTCTGATTGAAGCCATTAATTACAATGAATTCAAATGGCAAATCTGTGGTAACCTAAAAGTGATTGCCTTACTACTTGGACTACAACATGGATTCACAAAATATTGCTGCTTCAGTTGTGAATGGGACAGCAGAGCTCGGTCTCTTCATTACTTAAGACAATATTGGTCTGCCAGAAAATCTCTGGAACCAGGAATCATGAATGTGGAAAATCAACCACAAGTGGAACCGAGTAAAATTTTGTTGCCATCCATACATTTAAAGCTTGGTCTGGTGAAAAATTTTGTAAAGGCCATGAACCAAGAAGAAGCTGCCTTTACTTACTTATGAGAAATGTTCCCTAGACTAAGAGAGGCAAAATTGAAAGAAGGTATTTTCATTGGTGCACAAATACGAGACATTATCAAGGACGAATTCTTCGACAAGCTCCTTCAAGACAACGAAAAGGCAGCTTGGGACAGTTTTAAATTTGTAGTAAAAGTATTTTTGGGAAACAGAAGGGCTCAAAACTATGAGGAGCTTGTAAATAACCTTTAGCAGAGCTACCAGAAATGAGGCTGCAACATGTCACTAAAAATACACTTCCTTCTTCGCATTTGGATTTTTTCCCGGAGAATTGTGGTGCGGTGAGTGATGAACACGGAGAACATTTCCATCAAGACATTTCTTCAATGCAGAAGAGATATCAAGGGAAATGGAACTGTGCTATGCTCGCCGACTACTGCTGGACTTGGCAAGGGATATCCCTACCATGGAATACAAGCGACAGGCAAGGGGGAAGGGGGGGGGTGATTTTGTTTGTGTTAAATAATGAACTTACATGAAAAAGACTGTGCAGTTGTTCAATTTACGTTGTAAATATTATCCCTAAACAGAATAAGTCTACTAAACACATTCTTTTCCATTGAATAGTATTTAGTTTAAACCACCGTTCCGTATAATATTTCATCTTCTTTCGTAAAACATCATAGTGCAGAATAATTTTAAAACTAGAGCCAAGTAATCTTTTTATGTCCCTTTTCTAACTTCACAGATGCAAACAAATAAATTAATAGCATATTCATCACAGATACAAAAAAACTTTTTGAAATTTGTTGTCCAGTGTTATCAATCGCACTAACAGCTTCCAACTTTTCTCACCTCTAGTTCATACTTCACTGAGGCTTGCTTACTCAAATAACACTGTGAGCAAAACTTCACCACTATACCTGTAAACTGTTTTCCTAATGACAGGTGGACGATATAAATCGAAGCATTATATCGACCAGATTTTTTGCAACCATCACACTGGTGACGGTGACACAGGTGACTTTAAATCGATATATCAATCTCTCCCTACTTATTCACAGAAATAAACTTTGTCATTAGCATGGAAACCAGTGGCTGTGGCGTCACAGGTGTGTTACTTTCAAACCAAGGGTATTATATAAGGTATGTGTACACATTCATTTCATACCGCGCAGTAAACACATTCCGTTTCGATTATAAAAGCCAGTGAAATTGAGATCCATACGAAACATGAAAGTATATTACGTGAACAGGAAGTGGGATATCTGAATGCTAAATGTGTTGGTACAATACATAACGTAACCACTAAGCTTTAAAGGTTTAAACACAAGGATGATTTTGAACAGATATACAAATTTCACCCTTTACATTCTTCGGTATCTGTGCTGAATATTTAAACCGATTGGCGGTGTTTGAAAACAAAGTGTTGAAGTGCTTCAAAGTGAGGGGTAGTAACATGAAGCTGTAGATTACTGTTACGTAAAGAGGAGCTCCGTAATTTTCCCACTCAGGATTCAAATCGATGAGGATGAGGCATGCATGAGGTTGGTGGGCAGTTCAGAAATCAGATGAATTCCTTTTTCATAAAATGCAAGGAATTTCTTGACTAGCTGGATAACTGTTAGCCTGTCAGCAATAATTGGTCCATGGAGTTGGTTACAGACGGGAAGGTATTTACTGACAATGCGGTACATCTGTACTGCAAGAATATGTTTGCATTTACAGTGTGTCGCACGTCACCATCAATATACGGTCATGCGTGTAAAATACAACCACCTCTCTCCCAATTTCGTACTCTTATTGCATCGGAGAGCACAGTAGGATAGTGCAGTCAGTATAGTGACAGGACTACGCTCTGGACGAACCGGTGTTCGAATCCCGGCAAGGGAAAGAAATTTTTCTCTTCCCAAAATATCCGGGCGATGTCATTGGAATTTTTTATTGACGTAATCCTTCCGGCCGCACTAACGCCCTGAGGTCGACTCAACCTCAAACAGAAATGAGTACCAGGAATATTTCCTGCGGGGGTAAAGTTGGCCGGTGCGTAGGGCTGACAACCTTACCGCCTTCATGTGCCGATTGTCTTGTAATCTGGGAGCCTCAACCTCCTGGAACCCTCAGGGTCTGTCCAGGCCTGTAATGGGATTGCTTTACCTTTACCAAAATATCCGGGGCCCGCCCAGCCTCTTGTGCGGTGAGTACCGGGAGCTTTTTCTCCGGGGGAAAACGGCCTGGGCGATAGGCTGACCACTCACCTCCATCCAGTGCACATATTAAGAGTGAATGAAACTACACCTGTATGCTCTTTATATTACCTAATAGATTGTACAGGGACAAATTTACCGTTTTTTATTCCAATGGCGAACACGTTTGTTTGTTGAATGTGACACTAACTTTTATATACCCCATAAGCCTACGTAAGTTTTCAGTAAATTTCCCCTCTCCCTCCAAGGCGCAACGGCCCCTCGTGGGCCAGGGCTTGCTCATCATCGAGCTTCACGATCACACTCAGACACACCACTGTTGGTAGGATTCCTCTGGGCGAGCGATCAGCCCGACGCAGAGACTGCTACCTGACGACACTCACAAGAGGCAGACATTCATACCCCGACGGGATTCGAACCTGCAATCCCAGCAAGCGAGCGGCCGTAGACGCACTCCTTAGACCGCGCGGCCACTGGGATCGGCTTTTCATTAAAATATTTATCGTATATTCCACCTACAAGTTCGCCAAGGAGTAAGATGAGAATAGCACACTGTTCCCAGAGTCCAGCCACAGAGGTCGTTAAACGCCTAATGAACTGAAGGTAGCTGATGAACAAGACGGCATACCTCTCTTTCCTTCTTACCTGAGTCAGTGAAATGGCAATTTAGTCGTGCCACGGCTATATTCCCCTCCCATCCCCCCCACCCCCCGGTTCATAGACGATGAAGATGTCTATGGTGTTGGCAGCTCAAGGACGGTAACATTACGCCCCTCCTACATTTCTTCCTCGACCAGCTAAAATAATGGGCATCACCCCGGTACAATAAACTTCAGTTGCTGCCGAGTCTCCTTCCAAACTCTCCAAACCACATCTTATTATATTACACCTCGGCAGTGCCTGTTCTGGCATCCTGTTTTGCCACGCTGAATACACTGGTTCCTCCAAAACCAACCCGACTGCAAAACACACACACGTACTGTTGTTATGTGCAAGTTTTCTGTTTCTAGAATGCTGCAGTAAGCGTTAATGGCTTGTTATTTCTACAGCTCGCACCAGAAACGCCGATGTACATACATCTGCTCGTATCCACTGTTATTGTTTTTGTTTTGTACAGTCCAGTTACCAAGTTTATGGTTAAGTCAAAGATTCCTAACGGATTATTTTTGGTTTGTCGCAGTACCTGAACTAATGCCGAAATAACGTTGGCAGTCTGCATCAGAAGTGGGCAATCGCTCACATCCTCAAGGAATTGTCAGGCTCTCATGGCACACAGAAGTGCTATAAGGTGTGCAGAAAAGGCCGTCACTGAAACCTACCTTGACTCAGTCCAGATCTGTTCCGCCTTTGCAATATTTCTTTAATATTTTTTTAAATATTATTCCTTCTGTCACCAAAGTAATATATTCCTTCAAATGTATCGATTACAACTGTTGTTGAGTGAATAATAAATTGTAAAGGGCATGGAAGGGAGCGATTGTTGTCTAAAAGCGTGTACCACTCCAACATTTGGCTGGAGGAACTGCGAAAAAAAAACTCTAAAAATTCCTGTACTTAATGAAGCATCAGGCCGTGACGGCGTACGGGGCGGTAGATGGAAGTGAGTTGCCACCTTCACACTACGATCGCTTTACCCTCCATGAACCCACTGGGTTGTGTGCTGGGTGGGTCCACAGACGGTCAGGACGCTTCGAAGAGAAAAAGCTGTCTGATGCGAATCAAATTTCTATTCCCCTTTCGTCCAGCCCGTAGCCTTGTCACTACACTGACTGAGCTATTCCAGCTCTTCACTCAGGGCGGTCAGCGTCCCGAAGGTAACCTAACTGATCATCTTCCGAATGGCTGTCATGTGTGTTACATCTTGAACAAAGTTGCTCGGTATCAGTTAACGTATGAATTTTAATAATCGTGTCAATAAGTTTTCTTAGAATTTTGACACGAACACACTACTGACCATGCCCACGGATTACACTGTTTTTTAGAAGCCGGTAGTTGCTCAACTGATCTAGTAATTCCCTTCTTTTTAGGGAATACGTAAGGTCACCACCGTGCCCACCAGTGCCCCCCACCCCCCACCCAACTTCGCCGCAGTCCAACAACTAGCTACACAGATGGATCTGTTTTGTGATTTTGCTCAGTCCTTCCAAGATATACCTTCAGATCGCGTCTTTTCCAGTTCACTGTGCACCAACTGTCTGACGAATCATTCGACGCTCTGCAATCGTAACACTGAAAACGTAATTAAATAAACCATAAATAAATAAATAAGAGCCGTCGATTAGATTCTATCCACAATCAGACAAATCCAATCACAACCTCACACAAATTTCGCAGTGCAGTAACTAGGCTACCGCATGGATATCTTAGTATAGGATCAACATGCGGCCATCAGTTACGTGATTAGTTTCAGTAATAAACTTTAACAAACACAATATAACAGGTCTACAGAACAATACGGCAACTTTACTGGCAGTGAAAATGTTTGGAACTACAACTCGTCACTTTTAAGACAGCACACAGTAAATCAATCGCTCTTTGTGTTTTACCAAGTTCAGTACGGCCTGTTATCCAGTCATTCAACCGTACTTGTAGTGTAACTTTTTTTTGTAAGTAACGGCCTTACTGTTAATACTTGTTTAAAACCAACAAATTGCACAATATACGTAAAACACATTTTTAAGTTTCACATTAAAACATATTTATATTCCTCCTACATGTTTCGATCCCCATACAGGATCATCCTCAGGGAGTATGCACTATATCGAGAGTGAAGTTACTAAAACAAGTTATTTATATAGGGTATCTGGTAGCATGCCTGTGAACAAGTAAACACGTTACCCATATTACCTAAAGTCTATACCTATCCCCATGAGTATATAGGTGCGTCAAATACACGGTATATGTGAATCAGTATTATTTGACCGT
>Ga0123352_10012620_pt1 | contig 13367 bp, 10 predicted proteins | sample TergutLab28metaG_FD_89700 | JGI IMG/M metagenome (GOLD analysis project Ga0123352, IMG submission 89700) | Labiotermes labralis P1 segment gut microbial communities from Petit-Saut dam, French Guiana - Lab288 P1 | ecosystem: Host-associated > Arthropoda: Insects > Digestive system > Gut ... | reverse complement strand
GCAAGCACTTTCTCAACGTGATCGTCGTCCATTGACGTGGAAGGCCGTCCAGATTTGGGGTCGTCTTCGATGGACGTTCTGTCCGATTTGAAACGTTGATACCACTTGTGACATTGCGTACGGCTCAAACAATCCTCTCCATAAGCCTGTTGCAACATCTGAAAATTCTCCGTAAAAGTTTTTCCCAATTTGAAACGGAATTTGATGCAAACACGTTGCTCCTCCAGAGCCTTCATGTTTCAACTTGCAAAAAATCGCCGAGGGTACTAAACACACACTCATTCAAGTGCGCGTAACTCGACGACTATTTGACGTGGCTTGATGCTGCTGGTAACAGAATAAAGTTTAAAGTCTCCGCTACACAGCGCCACCATCGCGAGCGTGCTGCGCGCGCTGGCTGGCTCTCTATTTCACAAGTTCATAACATCAATAAGGTATTATTTACACGTTGTTTTACTAAATAAACTTCTTTCACTTTCAGAATGTCACCACACGGTAGAAATAACCGAGGACATGGAACAAGAAATTATATTTCCTATACACATGCCATGTAAAGCACATGCATATTGTGAATGGAATATTCGCAACAACCAAATAATGAAGGTATTACACTTGTAGTAACAAAAGCAATAAGATAAAAATTGTGAAATAATGATTATTGATCCTTGATCAACACAGACATATAATTTCATTTTTGCAATTTACTGTGCACCTCAAAAGAAGAAGGGGAAACAAAAAAGGTGTCCCAGACTGAGACAGTTGGTCATTCTGTGGACCTCTTCAATTACATTAAAATTAGCATTCCTGCTTTATATTCTGGTAGCCACAGGTTCAAGTCTGTGCCTCACCATTGACTATTCTAACAAGATTACTGTGTTTTTCTTGAGGTCATTTAGTCATCCTGAAATAATATTACAGGGATTTTGGCTTTACCCATTGTTTTGTGTTTCATACAGAACACAAAGTGTATGTGTCAAGTCTTTAGGTAGGGAATTACCAACTCGGATGTGTTTCTAACATTCAGCTGATGTTGGTCACTGGGACAGTACAAATTCCCCAAATTTTCACAATGGAACAAAAAAAAAATAAAACTTTAAAAATTTATTTCGTTTATAATAACAAGACAATGCTGAATTTTATAGAACTCAGGGAAAAATATTGTGGACACATAATGGATGTTTGTTCTTCTTTACATCTGTGTTCGAAACTTTTTTTTACTCTGGTAAATATTTAGAGAGTTACACTGAATATATACATAGAAATGCTTGCATGTCTTAATGTAGCAAAAATTTTTTTTCTTAATTGTAACAAAAATGGATGCGGTTTGGCAGTTTTCTTTTGTGAATTCACCAGCTCATGAAAATCTGTGCAGAAGTTATTAAATTTTTATGTGCATTCAGATGGGTGGACAGCAATTTCAATAGGTGCTCAGTTCACATTTACAAAGTAGGCTTATGACATCATTATGCTACCTGCTATTTTGGGAATCTGTGATCGATTTTCACAAAGCTTGATCCAAACGTCATGCACTGGGGTCACTAGCATCGTGCATGACAATGGCAACATGGTGGGTGTGAATCCATGAAGGGAGAGTAATACTATTGCCACTTCATTTAGGATACTGAAATGATGAACAACAAGCCCTGGAATAATGTGGCAGTGCATTATTTTCACTTTTGGTTTGATGACAATAACAAAGGAAGCATTGTAATTATACAAACATTGGTATGGACACTGGGTATAAATAAAGCTACATAATATGTATGAACAGTGGTTTATAAATCCTGAGCACCCAGTCATGTTGATGATGATGATGATGACATTTTTTACAGTACTACTTACTAGTTGTGAGTCCCCAGTATGAAAATTGTTTACCTCTCTTCTGGCGCCTAATATATTAAAGTGGCTCCTAAATTTTTTAAAAGTGTGTTCACCCTTGTGTATGAACCACTGTTTGTAAAAGACAGATCCAAGCATGGCAATGGGACAGAAGTTTGATCTTACGTCTGACAAATGGAACTTATAGTGAATGTGTACATATGTAAGTAATACATTCCTTATACAAATAAAATAAAATAACAATAGTAAAGTAATAGAGTTTCAGAGAAATAATATACAGAACAGTAATAGTAATAACAGACTTGTAAGACGGTAAGTATATGTAGTAGGAAAGAGTGCTTTATGAGTTCTGGATGGAACTCTTTTTTCAGAAAGCTGTATTGGAGTTTAAGAAGCAAAACGTAGACGAATCACTTCATATTGCTTCACTGTCAGCCACTGCTGGTGAAATCCTGGAAGTTCAGTGGTTTGATAGTGGGAATGGTAACTGGACTACAATAAGAGAAAATTTTACCAAGTTTGTTAGTATGGGTAAGATCAACAGATTTTTTTTTCAAGACAATATTAATGAATAATTGAAACATGTATATAAATATGTGTAACTCTCACAGTTATAAATATAAATGTGATTGGCAATGTAGTGTGTAGCATAACTTTTGGCAATGTAGTGTGTAGCATAACTTGCTATGTCACTAGCCCCACACATTTCACATTATGTTGTGTCCAGACAGTACAAAACTTCTGAAATTTCTGGATCCACAAATCCCCTCACTGAATTAGTACACTAAATGAAGATAAACCACATACTATTTGCTTACTACAGGTGTTCCTCAATGACCTTAAAAAATTAATTTGTCCTTTTCTTACAGGGCCCATAAGGATACAGTCACCAAGTATTTTGTTACGCTACTTTTTTTCAGGCTGTCAGTTTTTTGACCCCACAAGACTTATACATGGAAATAGAGCAACTCTCAAATATTATAGTGAAGGTACTGTATCAGATATGTAAATGAGAATTTTACTCTAAGTAAAAACACATTACTACTTAACAGATTTACTGTTTAAAAAGTTATTTATAGCAAATTGAACGCTTAAAAGCAGTATGCAAGGGCAATAAGTGGTTAACTGGACGCTTATTCAAATAGTTTCAAGCCTGTTCTCAATTTTTTTATTAAATTCAAAACCATAAACAAAAAAAGCAGTCTTAGTGTAACCACCAGTTAACTGTGAAAGTGACAATTAAACAAGTCTGTCTAGAAACTACAGTAAATATAAAAGATGTTGCAGAAATCTGTCAGTGAAATCCGTCTTTGATATTATGTCCATTACCTCACACACAGCACCTCATATCAAAAACAAACACACACACACTTGGTGGGCCAGCATAGTGGTAGTCACTATAGTGACTCACTACAGACTGGATGGTTTGGGGATTGAATCCTAGTGTTGGGCAAAATTTTCCACACCCATCCACACTGGCCCTGGGGCCCACCCAGCCTCCTGTATAATGGATCCTGGGTCTCTTTGCCAGGGTAAAGTGGTAAAGGCATGGCACTGATCATCCACCCACATCTAGCACCAAGGTTAAGGCAAGAATTGAGCTATACATCTACTCCACTTCTGTGCCTTCATGGCCTGCTCTAGTGTGACCTTAGGTACACTTGACAATAAGATGTTCAGATAAAATTGGAGCTGCACTGTACTTTACTATCAATGTGTACTAACATTTGTTCTACTTTTTGAGCATGTTATGTTCTAGGCAATGAAATGTCACACCAATGTTTCAGAATATGTTCTTCACAAAGCAGAGGCAGTCAGTTACTTCATACCAATAGCCATATGCACAGTTCTCATGACATTCATCATGATGCTTGTCACTTGTGCCTGGTAAGACTGATATAAACATACTGCTTTTGCATGGGTGATTGAACAAGTACTTAATCCTGACAGATTTATTTACCTTCCTTTCAGCTGTTATATAAGGAGAAGGAAGCAGAAGATGTATAGTAAACATGATTTTACCATGACATACACACCCGGCCTCAATGTAACATACGATGAAGATGAAACAAAGACTGCAGGTATGAACTGTATCCATATGTAGCTACATACTGAGCAGACTACAGGAGATTATTTCTTCCTCTCACCCATTTTGCCAGTACATAAATCAATTTCTCTCAGGAATTCTCTAATAAATTCTGTCTCTCTGTCTGAAGTATTCCTTAGTGGGATTTAATGTATTTATTCATGCCAGTAGGTGGTTGCATGTTTCAAGTCATATGCAGTTTGAGATCACTCACACACTGGGATTACAGGTTCAGATCTATTGTGTGCCTGCATTTTTTTGTGTTGTATTATCCAATGTATAACGAGGCCATCCAAAATCCAGTGAGTTCTACCAAATCAATAAAGAAGTAATTTATTCGGAATTAAATCTCAATCAGGAACACAGCAGGAGTCCTAATTCACTAAATCCACACCAAATAATTTATTCACCAGTTGAAGTTTAATTTCAGGCTGCCAAATGTCAGTAGGTTTCTGAAGACACATGAAATGAAAGGTACGTGTCAGACGTTGTTCACATTCTGGGCAGGTGTGGCTAAAAATTATCCCACCCTCACTTTTGGCTATGACTGCTCTGAGCTCACAAGTTGATGAATGACCTATACCTAAACTACTGGAATCTTTCTTCCTTTAAAAGACTGTGAATGCTACTTAAACAGTTCATATCATTGTCACACAAGGAACATTAGTAAAGAATTAAAGAGTAACAAACCTTTACTTTCATAATGTAGACATATTGTTTTATTAACTCATTTTATGGAATCAAACAAGTAAATGTCAGGCTCTTGAAATCAAAACATATAAAATTAAAAATTCTCTTTGAATACATATAACAGCACTTTGGAACTTTCCTCCAAATATTTGAGATCCATGTATTGTATTTCAAACTCTGCTTTAGATATGAAAATAATAACAAAATAATAACTGACAATGAACAAATTAGTGTAATTATAACTTTTAAAGTTAGCTATTGTGACTTCTTATAACTGTTGCACAGATGCATGGCCAGCTGTTTACCATCATCTCAGTCTAGAAGACCAGAATGTCTGTTTATCATCACTTATTTCAAATTACTCTAATGGGCCAAGAACTAGTAAACTGGAGGTAAGTAACTGTGGTAAGGCAAGCCACCCACCCATACATTCACTTCAGCAGCATGAAAAGAAGCAGAAAAAAATTTTGTCTTCACTTTGGGACAGTCTGCTGTCCTGCTTCATGAGGAAAGCTTCAAGTTATTCTGCTCATATTTCAAAGTCTTTATCAGGTTGTAGTATCAGTAATTTGTTAGATGACTCATTAGAACATCAACTTCAGAAGTTTGACTCACTCATCTTGAGTTTCCAGTGGAATGATTCAACAGAAAGTGCAAGTTCTGACAGTATAACCCATGCAGACAATCAATTGATTGATTCTGTGAAAGGTAAAACGACAGATTTTTGTTCTGGACAGTTACAAATGGACGACAAGTTTCATCATGCAGAACTTCTGAAAAATGCAGTCACACAGTTTGCAACACAGCCTAGAAAGTCAACTGTAAAGGCACAGATGTTTGGGTCAGAAGAAGAAGAACAAGAACTAGAACGTGAAGAAGTATTTTCATGCAGTTCTCGTGGATCACTTCATAGCTTTCATTCTGCCTACCCATTTGCACACAACTCAGTCTCAAGTTTAGATTCCTTCATTAGCATTAGATCTGAGCTTCAAGATTAACATGAAACTGAAATCTATTTAGCAATGACTTTATCTTATTTAGTATTTGTAATGTTAATTAGTGTTCTTTGTATGTGCTATTTCCACATAAATTACCTTATAATCACAATCACAAGTCTGTAAAATGAATTTTAAGATTAATGTGTAATGTTAATGCCATATGTTGGTTCATAAAGTAATTGTTAATTTTATATTTATTCACTTCCAATAAAAGAGTACACATTAGTAAGTGGACAAAACTTCCATCTCATTTGCACTTTTAAATGCATATTTTAAGGTCCAGATGAAAGGGTCAATGTAACCGTGTAGTCTTACACTAATGTCACTGCATATGCACACTTATGGAAATGTTCTTGTACAGACACATACTGGTGGATGCATGCACTGACACAGAGTTACACATTTACAGAAAAGACTGTTAAATTTTCAATATAGGTTTTAATCCCAGCACAAAAAAGAACATGTTAAATATCATGATATGAAAAGAAAAAGATGGCCTCTGCTGAACAAAGTGAATTTGTCCATAGAAAAACCACATCACATGTATTCCATGTTTGGGTACTGGGGGTGAGGGTGGGGGTTAGGGTGTTGTCTGGCTTGTAATTCTGTGTCACTGCATGAGTGTTTCCAGACATTTCCACCCATATTACTGCTGTGACAACCTTGCAACCTCAAAACTTGTGGTGCTCTCACGGCTGCTTTTCACTGAGTGGATATCACCACTTTACAGTGACAGGATAACACTCCCCAGTGCTTAGTCCTGCTCAGTCCCATGTGGAAAAAAAAAACAGCCCTCCCTGTATCACATTTATTCCACTAGGGTACAGGCTCCAAACACCAAGGAACCAAAATGATTCGTAACTCCAAAAATACAAACACAGGCACATGCAGCAACAAGTTTGTAAAAAAATAAATGGCAGTACTCTTTTCACATAAAAGGGAAATCGGACATATTAAAAATAATATATTGGTTTTCATCATGGTATGTCTGAGTCTGCTGCTTAACTATCTATACCAAGACTTCATCTTCACATTCTGCTGGGCACAAGTGGTGAACACCTATCGCAGAACAGCAGGGTCACATTCAGCTGATAGTAGTGTGCAGCTTGGAAGATGACCCAGTGTATGAGCACACTTGAAAAGGAGTACAGGGTCAATGGCATAGGTTTTTTCTTTCTCCCAGCACACATAATTGGTAGTAAGTCAAGCAGTGTGTCAAAACCATATGCTTCAAGGCACTGTCTGATAACAAATCATGGTCATGCTCCACAACAGTCATGCACTCCTTATGCAGAGTGCCTCTTCAATGACACTGGTAGTCAACACCTGCATGGCACTTTCCCTCAGAAGCCACATGGCTGTTCTGCAGATTCTTTATTAGCAAGGGACTTCCATGCCATCTATGCTGATATCCTCATTTGCTTGTTCTGTGGTAATATGGCTATTTCCGTTGGAACTGGGCAGTTTCTTCTCTTAGCCATGATACTCCTGTATGTCTGAGTAAAATCATCACCAGAACACCAATCATGCAAATTTGTCTCTTAAGAGCCTTTTGTGCAAGTCAAATGCTAATGTCTGAACACCATTATTAAGCACAAAAAGTAAGAATTCCAAGTCTAAAACACGTTTTGTAATTGCATTCTCCACAGCCGGATTAAATGTAGACTCTTGTTCTTTTACCTTGACATCAAAACTCTCATGGTGCATGGGGGCCACTATATCTTGTAAAGTTCTTAGCCAACACAGTTCATTGTTCTTTACCGCAAAACTTGTTCTGATCACGACTGCCTAGATGGTTTTCTTTGTAATTACAGGTCATTTTCTGAATGAATGTAAGATATAGTATTACAATATGATTTGTGGATCTCGAAATTGTCTGCGCTGTTTCCCAAACCGTAAAGTTAACACACTGAGTAAAAAGTATTAATTATGACATGCCTCCCAAAATTGTGTTTCAATAAAATGAACTAAAAGTTCAGCACGTGAATTTGACCGTGAAACTGTAACAGAAATTCCAGAAGACATGCTTTTCAACACAATGCTAGCAAACCACTTTCATTCATCATGCCATTGACTGCTGAACCTGACCGAATGAACGGCGCAACATTTGAAATAATTTTATGAATGTCTTGGACACAGTTATCATTTACCGTGCTATGCCACTTTCGGCTAGTCTCCCTTCTAAACATAAGATAACGTAACAGTCTAACCAAGATACCACGAAAGATAAACATACGGAAACCGAAGTAAATTAATTAAGAGAGTGAAAGTGGCACACATATAAGTGCTGAAATGCATATATCGATTACAAAACTACAACAGTGTATTCACGTGGTATACACAGGACGATCATCAGAATATTTAGCTTTCTGCTTGGAAAATTCTGTCCGAATGTGGTCAATACCGTAACTGGCGATGTATACGATTTCCGATTTTCAGTCTAAAAGGCTCGTATCACCCACATACCCAAAATAACAAAGCTCAGTTGCTAGTTAATGGCTCAGCTGATGTGTCTTCCTAACACAGTTCACCCAGTGTAGCTGTTCTTTTACATTTTAAAACAATTGTTTCGAGAAGATACTGCATACTTATAATAGAAACCAACAAGATGTACTATTTCTCAGCTTTATTCGGTAAAGAACTCGATATGTTTCGTACAGATTTACTGTCCATCATCAGGAGTCTTAATACTGTATTCACTGTATATACTGTCTGCAGACAGGCAACATAACTAGTATGAAACATGCCTATTGCTGTGATTACAGTATTAAAACTCCTGATGATGTACAGTAAATCTATCTGAAACATGTCGAGTTCTTTATCGAATAAAGTTGAGAAATAGTGCATCTCGTTGTCTTTTATTATAAGAATATATCACGATGCATGGTCCTCTGAATGTCAAAGACTCTGCATGTTTATTCGAAGATCTATTGTCATTACACCATTTCTGGATTCTATAGTTAGTAGCGCCAGTGCCACACTTAAACCTTGAACGTTTGTACGTCTGCAACCTGCTACCAAGTACAAATGAAACGTGTGTTATTACTGTGGTTAGCATGTAGAATGCTGTCTCTGGAATGAGAGGACTGTATACTTTCAAGAAGGCCATCTCGATCTTGTATACATTGCGGACAACTTCGACAAGATTTGGTCTGCATGCGGGCAACATGAAATTTAATACACAGAATTAGGCATGACTAAGCATACGCACAAACTTACCTGCGTACTCTTATACATAGCGCCCAACAAAAGTATAAGTTTACGCTACTGATAACAATAGGAGAGAATTTTAAAAAATGATATCATTAAACAGGCTAGGGTGTCGCTACGTTTACCACATTTTTACGAAGTGAATTAGTAACGTGATATACTTCCATAAATAAACAGCTTATTTTTCGAAGCTGCTTCAGCGTTGTATCTCGGCTTCGCCAGTGAAAGGGTTAAAACAGGTTTTCTGGTTTCAAATTTCTTCGCGGACAACCTAACCCCGTGTCGCGAGCAGCATTTTGCCCGCGAGCTACGGGTTGAGCGGGACCTCTTTAAAGAGTGCAAGGTTGGTGTGGCATCTGATCGCATAGCGTCTATACTAGATTGCGAGAATGTTGGTTTATTAATTGGGAAGCTGAAGATGGGGAACCTAGACAAATACAGATAGCATGATAATTTCTTAAATATTGGGTTTTCCCTAAGACAGGAAAGGAAAGGGTCGAGCAGTTTCCATGACAACATCAATAAATAATAAGTAATAGATATCCCTACGCTACAAGGAACACACGTCACATTTCGCTAGCTTGGACCGGATTGGCCTAACTACAACGTATATTAATTGTTCACTATCAATACCAGGAAAAATTCGTGATTGAAAATACCGCCACTCCCCAAATAATTTCTACATTACGGTCAGGCAGACACAACGCGTAAGTAAGCGAAGTATCGGGGTAGGCTATCTAAAACTGCAAGGTAGAAATATGAGCCACTTAAACATAGATTGATCCGTCCTTATGATCTCAGTTGCCGGTAGATGGGAAAGACAACGTTTCTGTGATCTTTCTTTATCTCTTCGCAGTTTGTATATTGGCGCTAATTCCTGCCATCCCAGTTCTAAACTTCTGTGTGAATCATAAACATTATTTTGCTTCTTGAAATTGACGGAAACGCATTTTGTAAGACGACATCAAGTTTTGTGGGGGTGCGTATGTCGCATCTCCTGGTAAATAGTTGTCGGCGTTTTGAAAAACCGTATGCTTCTATTTTCAGGGTCAAGCAGTCCAAGAAGATTTAGTAAGGTGCAGTCAGATATAGAGTAACTGTACTTAACAGTCGTTAAGAAATACGGAACTGTCCCTTCACTAGGCCTACACTGAAATTAATCATACCTTGCACAATCATGAAGTACATGTAGTTCATAAAAATGTTAACAGAGTACACAATTACCCCCTATCAGATATAGGAATATAAAAATAAATAAATACACCATGGCAATACTCAAGATTTGTAGCACTTCAGCTCAAATCGAGCTAGTACACAGATAAATCACGTCATATTTCCATAAGCTGTTTATCTGTAGAGTATGGAGCATTCTATAGTGTTTTCACTAATATATGGTTCATATAAGACTCAAACACCACGCAGAAAATAAAATTATTTACTTTCTTGTCATGAAGACAGTATTTTGTAGCCAACCATCAAAGCCTGAAATACCTGAATAGTGAACACAGTCAAATGAATGAAAAATGACATAAACACACTTATTAAAATACACAATTGAGTTGTCAGTATTCCTGTGTACTTTTAAGCTAAAAGATTACTGAGTGTCTAAGTCCACAATAATAATAATAATAATAATAAAGCATGTGCAGCACTTTGGTGTCAGAGCTACTGGTTTGTTGAAAGAGTACACAAACTAAAAACTGCAGTTACATAGAAGCCAGATACTGCATTTGTCAATGCTGCAACAAATGTAAAATTGACAATGCTTGACTCTACATCTAGTAGACCAGAGCTGACAAGAAACTGCCACGTTTCCTTTCATCTTGGTACAACCATTACTTATTCATGATAGTCATATTGTGTAATTTACAGGACTCATAAAGTGAGACAGTGATGCTGAGAAGTAAAACTGGACTCTTGGAAGGAGTAAGAAAACCTGTGAAGCGACTGGAGTCAGTGAGTACTTTCATATATGTTAGACATGTGAGATGGGAACAAACTTTATCCAACAAAGGTCAAAAGAGAAAATAAAGATATAAAACTAAACACTTCTTTTCTATGGTGTCAGTAAAGTTAGGGAACTTTGGGTATAGTATGGCAGGTAATAAGAATAGTTGGTTATACAGATCTAAATCCTTGTTACCTACTTAGGAATATGGAAATCATGATGCAAACCTTAGATACTGTATCACTGGGTGTTTGGTGCCATTTGAAGAGTCATGTGGTGCCATATCACAGAAGAACAGAGATCTCAATTTTTACCACAGTGAATATGGCATGTGTGGTCCCTTTACTACTACAAACCACAATTCACTTAGATCTGCCGGTACATATTACATGTTGCTCATCTTCGGAGCATGGCATACGTTGTCCTTTTACCGTTACGAACCAACTCCACTTATGTTAGTTTTGCAGGTACATAATATCTGTTACTGATCTTGGCTCTTTTCTCTTAATAACACACATGAAACTGAAGTTACATCCATGTTTTCATCTCCTACTCTATATTTTCTACTTAAAAAGATTTTGAATACAAGAGAAGGGAAATGATTCCTGAGCATATAAGCATATTTTGTGTTTTAGCTATGTATAATTAATCCTGTCATTAACTGGCTCTTACAATCCTTGACTCTTTTAACGAAGAAGATAAGAATAATTTCTTTAATAATGAATTTAATCAGTTATGTTACTGTTATGGATATTTCAAGAGTATTATTATGTGAGAAATCTGTAACTGTACATCACTGTTATGCTTAGTAACTTCCAGTGATGAATGTTAGTCAATGCTGCTTTTTATTACATTATATTTATTTATATTTTATCTGGATTAAAGAGCTTAAGCAACCCACAGTTTAGTCCTGTTTACACTGGTTAAGTGATAGGACACTGTAATAAAGCACAGATAAATTGATACAAAAAAATGGGGGAATGAGTGGGATCTTCAATATCACAAATTTCTTTTTCTAGCTCTTTTTACTCAGCTGTTGGTGCGCATGCGCGCGCGCGCGCACACACACACACAGAGGTAACTTCAAAATAATTTTGAAGTTCCCAGAAAGATAATTTTTTCTGGGAACTTTTTTTATGTTGCATCATAATGTCTAATAATGTACGTTTTCCTGCTCAATATTTTCTTTGCAGCAAGACATGAAGAAGGATTTCTCTGTGTGTCTTACTTAGTGTATTGTATACAGAGAGTACTTTTTATTGCTGGACTGAGTACTGAAGAGTAGAAAATGCAGCAAAAATGTCACCCACTCCATGGCAAGCAGCCTTGCAATAAAAAGGACTTCCTGTCAGTCCTTACCGTCTATAAAAACAATAATATTCTTTCTGTTGCATGCAGATGAACTGTGTTGAGTTCCCAAACTTTGCACACCCTGCACCATACACACTACGCCCATTTGCAGGGGTATACAATCCCTTTCCATATGGGTGTTCTATTCTTTGCAACCACCCAGCAGATTATGAAGCTAAAGACATTGTGAAGAGGGCTAAGGAATCATGGGTAAGCATAATGTTTCCTTCTAGTATTCTTCATTTAAGTATGTGAACATGAAAATACAAAATGAAGGTGCTCTGATGGATGAATGTTCTGCTCTATGTCACAGGTCACTGAGGGAAAAACACTTCTGCTTACCAAGGAAAATGCTGCAATTGACAATGGCCCGATTCAGGGTTCAGTACCTGTTCCTTGTGATGACGGAGAAGATGTTGTTCCAGAGGAATTATTTCGTCGTTACACTGACACAGACTCCAGACCCCTGACTCCAGCTCCAACTCTAGCCAGTGTTATGACTAGAGGGTCACTTCGTCGCTGTGTCACCCCTGACCCTATACCAACACACATTTTGTCTCCAGCTCGGGAGAGAACAGTTCTTGTACTTGATCTCCACCGAAGCTACAGTCAGGACATGTTAAGTTGGCAAGGATTTAGTTTACCTACTAAAACCTCCCTGCAACCTCTAAACAGAAATACATCCCCTGTTCCAGCAGGAGAGAATTTGCAAGTTCCCCAGAAGAAGAAAATCATTGTTAAAAAGAAAGGGGCTGTAAATCCAAAGAGTGAGGAAACTGACAGAAGTGCAAATGAGAAGGTACAGTACTTTTAGACTATGTAAACTTGTGTGCATGCTGAGAAATGCGCTCTTCTGGGTTATTACGCAGCGAGTAGCGGTAATTCCTTACCGACGTTTCGGGACAAGCTATTGGTCCCTTCTTCAAGGGACAAAATAAAATAAACATACATGAATTAGTGAAGTTCCTAGGACTTTAAAGGTAAATTCCGCTGCAAAGTCATTATGGAGCGAAAAGTGTAGCCACCTCAGCAACAAGTATCTTTCTTAGTCCATGTCCACCATGTTTTTGTCACTGATTGTAGAAATTAGTAAGGCGTTCGAGTGTCCTCCAGTAACACAAGATTCAAATCTAGTCTCAAGAGAAAAGTAGCTGAGACAAGTTGGGGAGGGGGGGGGGGGGGCAGGACATATGCAAATGCCCAAAGCATGGCAAAATTTAAGGCTACTTTTTTTTAATGCTGTGTG
>Ga0123352_10012619_pt1 | contig 13368 bp, 9 predicted proteins | sample TergutLab28metaG_FD_89700 | JGI IMG/M metagenome (GOLD analysis project Ga0123352, IMG submission 89700) | Labiotermes labralis P1 segment gut microbial communities from Petit-Saut dam, French Guiana - Lab288 P1 | ecosystem: Host-associated > Arthropoda: Insects > Digestive system > Gut ... | reverse complement strand
TCCAGGAGGTGGGATGTGGGAATGTAGACTGGATTGGGTTGGCCCAGGATAGGGACAGGTGGCGGACGCTTGTGAGTGCGGTAATGAACCTTCGGGTTCCATGAAATGCGGGGAATTTCTTGACTAGCTGCAAACCAGTTGGCTTCTCAAGGAGGACTCTGCACCATGGAGTAAGTAAGTAAGTAAGTAAAGTAGTTGTGCTGACGTACATCATTTAATAATATTATATTACGCTTTACTGTAAATTTAAAATGTATTGGCTTTGTACAGATTGGTTTTGCTTTTCTCCCAAAGGGTAGGAAATTGTTTGCGTGTAAGTTACTACCATCTGCTGAAGTAGACCTGTGTTTATGATATCACTACATTAGTTAATGTTGTAATGAATCACTGAGAATGATCTCCATTGCACTGAGCCGCCCTTACGTAGTCGTAGGCTTATGTTTCCGAGGAAACCATGCTAAAAACATTGAAGAAGGGCCGCAAATACCCCTACACTCTGAGGCCCAGTAAACTGTCAGATGTACTGTAAAGAAGTGGAACAGAGATCCGTAAGACCCAGACTTACGCACGGACGGAGTGAAGAAAAAAAAGTAAGGCTGATGTAATGAACTACACAAGCACCACACCTACTCAGCAAGCTGCGATGTCAGTCAGGATCCTGGACTGATGTTTAACGCGTTCGGATATGTCTTACTTTTTTTCGACATTACGCCTTTTTTTCATGGTTGTTCCAAAATAATTACCAACAAGATGACACTTATGGACTTAGTGGTTAGTCGTCCTTCACTCTACATGTTTCGAGCTTCAGGGAGCTCATCATCAGAAGTTCACTTTTTTACTGTACAGGCAAGTGTCATCTTGTTGGTAATTATTTTGAAACAATTATAATGATGCACGGAACAATGAATGTAAATTTTTTTTTTCATGGTCTTGGTGCCATTCACTGATGATATGTGACACAGCCTCGCGAAGTTTTCAACGGAGCTAATGAGGTATTAGGCTTAGATTGTCTTCCTCTTCTTTTTCAATAAGCTACGTATTATCTAAGGATCTATCAAATTGAATATACGCTTGTTAAAAAGATCTGCATTTTGCTGCGTCCGCCCCATTTAATGAATGAGGCGCTTCAGGAAAGTTGTTAAAATTCAATTTGAGCATCCTGTCATACACAGAAATATAATTATTTTCTTACGAATGATAGTGTAAACGGATACCAAGCTCCAATGTTTGAGATTTGGAATACTGAACTACGTGCTTTAAACTATGTATCTTAAAGGGCAGCGCGTCCGATGAAATATGATTATGAATATATAATATAAAATTTTGAAGAGGGTTTTCCTGACACATTTAAAGGTTTAATGTTAGACCATTCTTGGAAATATAGAGGAAGACCAGACATTATTGGTACGATGGACGGTAACTCACGTGTATTTTTATCGAATGTGTTGCTAATAAAAACTTTTGAGTACAGCATGTTTCAGTGTGTGACAGAGGACTCAGCAGTGCCCAAATTTAAAAAAAATCTGATTGGTACTTAAAAGATCTAAATGAAACCAATGATTTCGTGAGGGGACATTAATAGACGATAATGTAAAGTTTCTCTGTACACGCTATTAAGGCAAATAGACAAGAGGTATAGTTCCTCTCACTTTTAACCTCAACAATAAATGACAGTGAGGAGTCATTGTCCTGTCTGGGACGTTTTATGCCCTGGAGGGGGCACCGGTACTCGTTGAATAGTAGGCTATGTGGGCCCCAGAGCTGGTCTGAACATTTGGAGAAGAGGCAAATCTCTTGTCGCTGCCGGAATTCTAGCCCCGGGTCGTTAATACCATAGCCTAATTCATAGACTGGCTACAGAATTTAAAAACACGAGTGTCATCAATTACGACGCAGAATGCCCCTTAGAAGACAACAAATTTTGTGGCAATACATCCAGAAAGTTCTAACAGGTGCTATCGGTAACTTAATGTAAAACAATGAAAACTGACGTTGGAATTAGCCACAGTGTACGTGGAAATTTTTGACAAAAATTGCTTGTTATTTCTGCTGTTAAAGGACGAGTCGCAGACTTTGTTCCGTGACTTCAATTTGGCTATTTTCGCAGGAGCCTTCTCATCCTCTCAGCCTGGAGTTCAACTGCCCGTCCTTGCTGTAGCTTTTTGTAGTTTTCTTTCACCCGTCTACGTAATCCAGTACACTGCCTTAAATTAGGCCACGACAGCTTGCTTCAGTATTACTCTATTTTCGGTTTGTTATTTAATGTTATCGTAACGCTCGACACCATGTTGTTAGATTCGATTGTTGCTATAGACCATCTTTAAATAGGCCTCAATTTCACAAATAGGCCTGATATCTTGTCAGTTCAAAAATCGACAAGCACAAAAGAGTACATCAGGTTATTCTAGGAAACCTGGCTTGAATCAACAGACACTTATCACGTTCATAACAGTAGGTCACGCGTCCGCTTGACAACCACATGCCAGTTTCGAGCCTACGTGTCTGTAACCATATATGGTCATGACGTTTTATTCATAGCTTACTTTAGAGTTCTAATTAGCACATTTATAAACAAAGGAAATTAAAAACCCACGGTGTTACAGCTGCAGCGGCCTTAAAATTCGACAGTGAAGTATGGGTGCTGAAGAAAAGAGTTGAAGAAAGAATGGAAACATCACAAACAAAATTGTAACATTTATCGGGATTTACTAAATGATATCGGGAAAGGAATCAATCCCTTAGGGACAAACTGGGTGTGCAGAACATTGTTCGGGAAGTAGGGCAGGATCAACAAATGTGGATACGACACCTACAGAGAATGGACGCAAACAGGATACCCAAAGAGGCACTGCAGTATCAAACTGACGAGAGGAGAAATATAGGGCGCCCGAGGGAACTTTGGAGGGAACAACTTCATCTTGAGGATTAAGAAACAGGCACTACGCCTAAACCTTCAGACTTCATAATTATGATTGTAAACATTTTATAGTTATGGCTTAAAATTAAATTTAATGGACTGTATTTACCTGCTCTGTAGTTTCAGATTTTCACATCTTGTTGTTAAGTGCTTCAAAAAGATTTTCTATTGACGGTATCTTTTTGTCTGTGCTACGTGCGCGTCTTATTTAGATACTGTTGCTACTTTGCATACAGACTAGACAAATATCAGTGATGTTGTGGAGGAATAAGAGATTCAATTATGTCGTGTTATGTGGGCTGCTGTGAGCACACTAATGCAACTTCTGGTTTCGTACCGAAGGTGTGGAATTTCTTGACCTGACCCAAAGTACAACAGCCTTCGAGCAAACATGATTGTAGTTATTATACAGCGTGGAGTTAGTTACGTGTGAGCAGACGTGGCCTACTTCGATGTTCTCCTGAAGAGTAATCAGAAATTTTATCGAAGAATTCAAGGATCGAACTCGAATAACGCAACTGTTTACCATCTTAACAAACTTTAATTTTCATGTATTAGTGAGTGTGGGCTTGACGACACAGGAATTGGGGACCGATTTCCTGAGGGAACACTGCGTCTGAATCAACTGTTGGGCCCGCTTAGCTGTCTGCCAGTTCATACAGCTAACAAATCACCAATTAGAATTTCGCGTGTTCATATATCCCTGCACTTTTTCGTTTATGTTAATTGTGCAATGCCTCATTAAAAACAGGAAATGCTTTACATTTACCTATAATTTCCAAATTATAATATTACACAGGATGATTAAGGGGAAAGGTCATATGTTTTCGGTCATTGTGAGAAACAAGGCTCATATGAACACGTGTTTATTCTGAATGGGTACCTAGATATAGCTGTTTGAATCTATAAATAAAAAAATTGCGAGTGGTTATCAGGGAAGAGAAATTACTTACTGCTAAGTTTATTTCAATTATAATTTAATGTTTAAATTACAACTTTTTTACATAGAAATGACAGATTTGTTACAGTTCACAATACATTTCGAAAATCCAACCGTCAACCTCAGTGCACTTTGCAACTCGTGTGCGAAGACAGTGCTTTGTTTGTCTGAGTTGACTGCCAAGTTTCTTGATGAGGGGAATAGTATCCAAAATACGAACGAGCATTTCTTCTCGCATGTCAACATTTCTTTTGTGTATTTTGCTCTTCATCCATCCCCACAAAGAAAAATCTACAGAAGTTATATGTGGAGTTTCAAACAGATTCATAGAGCTCTGTCTCGGCAACCATCGGAATTTGACACATATTCCTATGAACTTCTTGCCTCACAGTGTCCGAGGCTATTCCCTTCCAAGATCTTGACCTTTTCTCCTGGATCGCCCAGTATGTTCAATAAATCCCTCGTCTTCACGACCTGCCGTGTCTTTGGGAGCGAATGGAAGCTAGCAGTCAGTAGTCGCGGACATGCGAAAAGTGGTGATCCTACAGATTGAGGTGGGCTAGGAAAAAGCAGTTACGTGCTGGTGGGTAAGAACGACAGTGCGTTTTATTTATGCATGGTAAGTGTCTGCTTACTGACTACACTGCTCATCGACCGAACATTGGCTACCAGATTTGTCAGACCTGGAAACTGGACAAAGATGTTTATGAGTCTCACTTAGGCTTACTTAATAGTCTTACTTCCTCGAAAACACAGAGACTTGTGCAGGTATTTGTAGGCAACACGTCTTTAACACCACAGCCGATAATTGTCAGACTCCTGTGGTCCCATTATAGTAAAACACATCTCTTCCAAGAAGTAAATTTTTCAGAGTTACGCAGAGTTATGAAGTCATATAGTAGGTCGTCCACAGTTTGATTCCCGCCGTCACATGGGCATTCCGTAGACTACTATTTTAAAAAGTTTCAGGTATGCCTTGGTTTTGCCGTGAGCCGTTACAATAGCCGTGAAGTTTGGTGTTAATTTGATTTTGGTGGTCAGTCTGTATGTATGTATGTATGCATGTATGTATGTATGTGTGTGTATATATATATATATATGTGTATCTATGTATGTGTGCGTGCGTGGTGTATGTATGTGTATGTATGTATGTATGTATGCTGCTATATATATATGTACGTATGTGCGTATGTGTGTGTATGTATGTATGTATGTATGTATGCTGCTATGTATATGTAGTATGTATGTATGTATGTTTGTGTGTATGCAACTATATATATGTATGTATGTACGTATACAAGTACGTACGTATGTTGCACACAGTGGTTGCAAAAATTTGGGAGTTGGCGAGCGGCCTACATTGTGTACGTTAGTTGGAAATGGCGGGAATTTGTCAAATTTTGTACTTTTCGCAGCAGCGTACTTGAGGAATCCCTTCTTTTGAGTTATGGCTCTACATCAATGGATAATCGCCCATTGGCCCAGCGTTGTATTCCAGAAGAAAGCATTTCTGCCAGGCAGAATATTTGCTACATTTATTCAGCCAGTCCGGCAAGGTTCACCGTGCAGCGTCTCTCCTCAGCAGTGCTGTCAAGTGCAATTAAGAATGATGTTGATGTCAGTACGCGGAATGAGTTCACGTCACGTCGATTATGCCGCCGATGCATTCGAATTTGGATTTGACGACAAAAGGAGGAAAACCAGGGAAACTTGTTCTGGGCGTATCAAATTTTATGTCCAAAGAATTGCGAGAGTCACCCGTACAAGTGCCTGAACAATGCACAAAACAGTGCCTTTGATGAACTTTCAGAGTAGGGCCGCGAAGAGAAGACGATTTCCCGACGTTTCGGAAAACACTGCAGTTACAATAGTCAGGGTGAATGACTAGGCAGGTATCGGACTGGGTTTGGTTTCTTGTATGGAAGTACTGGCGTGCAGCGTTTGGGACTATGAAGTTTCGAATGTTTAACCCAAGTATACAACCTGCTGCCAGATCTGTATAAAACAAACCTATATATTGAATTCGAAAGCTAAACATCTTAAACCCGCAGAAGCTTAAAACCTGGCAATAGTTCCTTTGAAATTGTGGAAGAGCTCAAATATTTGGGAACAACCTTGAAGAATCAAAATTCTATTCAGGAAGAAATAAAGACCAGATTGAAGTCAGGGAATGCTTGCTCTCATTCGGTGCAGAATCATTTGTCTTACAGTTTGCTATAAAAAACTATAAAGATTAATATATACAAAATTATAATTCTGCCTGTCGTTGTGTATGGGTGTGAAAGTTGGTTGCTTGCCTTGAGGGAGAAACCTAGGCTGAGGGTGTTTGAGAGTAGGGTACTGAGGAGAATATTTGGACCTAGGAGGGACGAGGTAACAGGCGAGTGTAAAAATTACATAATGAGGAGCTTAATGATCTGTACTCTTCACCCAATATTTTTCGGCTGATAAAGTGTAGAAGAATTAGATGGGCTGGGCCTGTAGCGCGTATGGGGGAGAGGAGAAGTGCATACGGCGTTTTAGTGGGGAAACCTGAGGGAGGGAGACCACTTGGAAGACCCAGGCTTAGATGGGAGGATAATATTAAGATAGATATTCAGAAAGTGGGAGGGGGAGGGCATGGACTTGATTGATCTGCGTCAGGTAAGGGACATTTGGCTGGCACTTGTGAATGCGGTAACGAACTTTTGGGTTCCGACATTATTAGAAGACATATAGACAAGATGAAGTTGCTGCTTATATGTATTTTACTATTATTACATTCTTTCATATTCTTTAGGTTCTATTTTTATCAATGCCTATATGGCTGTATTCCTGCTTAATACTAATTTATATATTTTTATCGTTATGTCTGTGTGTTCTTATTGTATGTTTATCTTCATCGTGCCGGCTGGCACTCTTCGGCTACCCTGACTGAGGTTTTTCCGTGCTTTTTCCTCAGTTGTAAGGCAAATGCCAGGGTAAAACCCGCAAAGACGGGGCACGGCCCGCACTCTTCCAAAATTTTGGGTTGTTCTATGTATTGTTTGTTTTGTGTCGTTCTGTGTGTTCTGTGTGTGTGTGTGTGTGTGTGTGTAAATGTGTACTGTACTACTGCCACCGGGTGGCTACCCAACTACAATTAACAAATACATCATATCATGTATAATGCGGGGAATTTCTTGACTACTTGAGAACCGGTAACCTCCTCAAGAAGGCTTCTGCTCCATGGAGTATGGAGTATGGAGCAGCTTACGTGTGACTTTCGTTTCACTTCATACATTTTTTTTTGGTTGGGTGCAAATGTGTGTATATTTTACCGCAGCCTCTAAAAAGCCCAAAGTTTTGCCAACAGGTGAACGAATATGGATTGTAGGTGGAATGGTAACTGACTGGGATAAACTGAACTGCTCAGAGAAAACCCAAATCAAGTGGCACTTTCTTTACCACTAATCTCATATAGGTTGCCCTTGCAGTTTACTTCACGCTGAATTCCAAATTCGAACGCCGTCCTGCAATAGGGGAGGAACCCCCTTTTTTATTCTGTGCTTTGTGAAATTTGACGTTTTGTCTGTTATTGATATTATAAGTAAGCTTAACTATGTTCAATTTACTAGCAGGAAAGATCGAAGGATTGAGGCTTGTGGTTTGATATCCCTGAGTAAATATCCACTTCTATTTAAAGACGAATTTTAACTCCAAATGTTGCAGCTCTAACGAAAGTACAAGAATTGTCCGTTACATTGGCAGTCATCTTTAAACATTCGGACTGCCATCTGTGTTTAGTGCTTCTAAACAGAAACTTCTCTTAGTTCCAGTTCTCAAATCCGCAATAATGGTCAGCACTGTGCAGAAGAGTGTGATGGGTACGTGACGTCAGAAAGTCTGGGTTGCAGACCAGTCTTCACTGGGGCCAAATGACTGAGAAACCGCCCGTTCCAAGTTCGACCCTGGGGAACAGGCTTCCCTGAGATGTAATGGGTTTATTTAAAACTCATACAAATTCTTTATAGCTTTTTGCATCAGATAGTCAACAGCTGTTATGCTCACTGTGCTATTCCAGGCTTGGCTTTTCGCTTAGCGACAGTTATTGCTAAGATGTAGTGGCGCGGTGCATTTTCGCCATTCAGCAGTGACTCAAAATTCAGATATCTGCGGCCCGACTTTGAATATGTGGCAACGCGTGATTAAGAAAGATACAAAGAAAGCGTTATTCATATAACTTCTTCGGAGGTATCCAGGCAGCGAGCAGTATGCAATTGAGTGTGCTCTGGTGAACATTAAGTGGTTTGACTTCAAAAAAGGAGGCTGTTTTCTGTAACGCCGATTTGGCGCATCTTCCATCCTCCCCGATATTCTCTGAGAAGAAGGAGGCTCATTAGAGGGTCGGGTACAACTGTCATATAGATACTACATTAGTACTGTAATAGGGCATTTATTATTCAAGTAAATATCTAGCATTACCATGTTAATGGTAACCATTTGCCAGTCTAAACCGGGTAACGCACCAGACGGCAACACCGACAGGAGAACCTCATCTCGAAGACATCTGTATCTTACATGCCCCGTGCCTTGAGTTGGTACAGCATGCACGTTCGTTGCTTTGTACTTGTTCAGAACACACATTCACTGTACTAATAAGTGTAAGTGCAATCCGTGTGTAAGATGGGTGATTTATTAGTATTGCGAGAGGAATTATCATGTACTAAGTCAACCACAATTAAAAATTCACATCCCTTTACTTCGTCATATTCAGTCCTTTAATTGTGTCTCTCGGTCGTAATTCAGATCAACACAATTATGAAGATACTGCCGTATAGTTTTTCTTAACTCTTGGCTTCTAACCAATGAGACTTTGTGGGTGCGCCAGTGGAAACCATTGGCCCTAACCTTTTTAAACCTAACCGTAATGGTGTATTCGCAATCACCTGTTGGCAGACGCATCATATGTTATGGAGAGTTATGGGAGTTGTTTTTGGAGGTGAAGGTCATGTTAACACGGTGACCACTAACATCCAATAGTCCGGTAGTGCACGTGACCACTGTATCTTTGGCAATGTTGAGGGTCTGTCGGAACACATAATGAACGGAATTCCGTCATGTGCTGTTGGCTGGACGCACGTACCGTTATGGCGGCATTCTTGCCTGATTACGGGTACGCCATCTCTCGTACTGAATTACAACTATATGTAGAAGAAGTCAGTCTTGTGCCCGGTATTTTTTGTTGCATCAGCCGGCTTGGATAATACCGTTATGTTTGACAGGTCTGGAGGAAGGACGATAGGCTACCTGCCTGACAGCAACAGGTTTGTAAATCGGTGTCATATATTACGTGTCCCAAGCTGCGTCTCTGTGCACCGAAATGAACGCACAGAAATTACGTTCTAGATTTCCTGTCGTAACTTGAAATTATTTTATGAAAAAATTCTCAAATATATGAAGAAGAAAGTAGTGAAAAGCACGTATAGGAAGCAAAGAAATCAAAACAAAACGAAGGAGCAAGAAAGAAAAAGGAATCCCGTTCTTCTAAGACGTGACTCCGCGTCACTCAGTAAATTGTTTCCGGTGTTTCGACACAAGGTAGTGGTCTCATCTTCAAGGGTCGATCTCTTTATTGTCGAAATTGATATTTCGACCTTGAAGCTGGGACCATTGGGTTGTCTCGAAAAGCTGGGAAGCATTTACCGAGTGGCACGGCTTCATACCCTGGAAGAAGTGATACTTCAGCTACATCGCTGCAAAATCTTAACAGGACAGTGTACGTACAACGAACATTGTGGCGCGTTCGCGTAATATTTATACCTCCTCGGCCATCGTAACAGCCTGACGCTATTTCATTGAAAGAGAGCTGAGGCGATTCGTCTCCGACAACAATGATTTATTTAGGCCTCCCATCTAAAGTGCTGCTGATACTTTTCCCCTGTTTTAACCAAGTTTGTAATTTCTCGAAAGATTCTCGTAAAAATGCCCAATACCATATTTCACTGGAATCCGGCCAGTGGGAACCGCGCTGATACACGCGCACGGAGAGACAGAGACAGACGGACGGACGGACACGACGTTGGTAACAAGCACTTTTCTCGACTAGAAAAACGGGCTTAAAACCTCGCACAGAAATGGAATCTGGGACCACTCATTCTACAAATGGAAGGAGAGAGAAAAAGAAATGAAATATGATTGTTAAATTAGATTTGAAATTCCGAGTTGCTCACGGCGATGACCATGAAGTTTAGTTTTCTGGGATGTAATGCCGCATACCGTCGTTTCAGAAGAACCAGCTGCTTCCATCCTGATTATGTTCAGAGAGAGCAGTGGGCAACACAACATACAGTTTAGCCCTGTGTTGTTGTTCCTTACCCTAAATACACAACGTGCTATCACTCCATTACCATGTCAGCTTCATTACCTACTTGGTGTATCAGGACAGCGCCTTCCGGTGTGAACCCACGGCCAGCGGAAATCTTCTGTGTCAAAGCTTTTTCCTGAGGAGTGTGTCATTGGCCTTGAAGCAATACATGCACAAACTAGACGGAACTTCGCATTGACAAGCTAATAGTCATTCAACTAGCTAATCACTTGCGACTATGATTACATCATAGGGAAGTAAAGAAATTTTCTGCCTTATGTGTATCTGCATTTCGTCCCAATATATTATCTCTCAAAGCACTTGCCCTGTTGTGTTTTAATAGAGTGTAGTGGGTCTACCCTATATACAGAGGAAGGAATTAAAAATTCGTTGCATTCTGACCAACTGCAACGATTTTCTTTCGCCTAAATGAAGTAAATATTTCATTGTATGTAATTTATAAAAAATAAAAGGCTCATGGAATAAACTGTATAAATACAGTCTAACTGACAGAAAGTAAACTTAAGCTATACCCATTGTGTTTGTTCACACAGCATTCAAGTTCCTTTCCTCGAAGGGAGATATTTAATTAATTGATTAAAATAATTTCATTTACTGCCTTTACACACCTGGCCGTCAGGCAAGCTCCAATGTATTACTAATATCTAATTAATATATAACTTTAAACTCTCACACCAACAAATGCACTCTATATTAATCGTGATAAAGTTTTAAAATTTACATTAAAATCACTAAATGTAACTGTAGCTGGGCTCTAATGAAGGCTTCCTGATGATGGTCGTAGGCCGAAACACGTAGGAGCAAGTCAAAGTGATTTTAATGTAAATTTTAAAACTTTATCAAGTTTAATGTAGAGTGCATTTGTTGGTGTATGAATTTTATAGATATCAAAATGCACGGTACAACGATAAAAAAAGCTTGAAGAGGATTTTTGACCTCTTGGCATAAAGCGACGCTCTGCCCCGTCATGTATGTTCGTTCTTCTGCGTGTGTCGGAGGGACTTCTTACTTACTTACTTACTTACTCCATGGTGCAGAGTCCTTCTTGAGAAGCTAACTGGTTTGCAGCTAATCCCCTGCCCTTACTGTGCCCTCTTTGTCCCACCTGACCTACTACACCCCCACCACATCTAATTTATATCTCGCTAATTCCCTCGCTTCTGCCTTAAGGGAACCTGCCCTATAAAAACTCCTAACGTTCCACGCGGAGGGACTTCTACCAGGAGGATTTTCGTGAGATTTCATTTCACAAAATTATTACTAGTATTTGACAACACTTTCCACTATTGGCCAAGATCGGACATCATTTTTGATGGACATTTTACATGAAAATCTACTTACGTTTATAATCTCTCGCCATAATTAAGACAGGCTATTTTCTTTGAGAGGCATGCACTGAGGCCGAAGAAACAATTTCTTATAAATGAGACGTAATATCTCTCATTGAATGTAGTACTGGCACAACACAAAAATTGCCATTTGATTTTACTAAACTATTAAGCACACAAATAAAAGAAATACATCCGACAATACCGGCACACTACCTAGTCAAAACATACTCCGCTATATGCCATTATTGTCGGAAGTAGGTTTTATTTTTTGAGTGCTATCGTCTTATTAATTCCAAATGGGTAATTTTTGGACTGTGCCACTATTGCATTCAGTGAGCGACACGTTGTCTGTTAGGTAGGGGCAGAGACTGTGGAAAACATTTGAGCTTCCTGCATCGTGAATGATGGTCTAATAAATACCAATTATAAATTTCCTGGTCTACGATACCTCAGTGATGACCACTGAGCTGTGTATTTTTGGAATGTATTCCATAATTTCACATCTAAGAATAAATGCAAACCAAGAGCGCCGGAAATATCATGCCCTATAAACATTTTTTGATTTATATATGTTGCTTGTTTCCTGTCCCAGTGGGCGCGCGGTCTAAGGCGTGGGGCCACGGTCGCTTGCTGGGTTTGTGGATTCGAATCCCGCCGGTGGCACAAATATCTGTTTATTGTGAGTGTTGTAGGTTGTCAGGTAGAGGTCCCTGCATCGGGCTGATCACTCGTCCAGAGGAGTCCTACCGAGTGTGGTGTGTCTGAGTGTGATCATAAAGTCTCGATAATGAGGCAGCGCTGTTTCACTAGGAGCTGTCGCGCCATTAAAAAATTCTTACCTGTTGTTTTGCTTGCGGGTGAACATTAAATCTCACGTCCTGCGCGAAGAGAATGAGAGTGAAATGTTGCCCCAAAGACAAAGATAAAAAATGACATGAAACTGGAAGATAATACATAGAGCAACTTTGTGTTTTACTGTCACTGTCTGCTTTTATAGAAGCCGGTCGTATATATTAGACAACCTTAGAAGGCGACAATTAATTCCGTGTTTCTTTAATCTGCTGCGGTTTCTTGAGTAGCTGAGCGACAATCAGTTTTTCAAGAAGGATTCCGCTTTGTAGGATTTATGTAAATAGTTAGAGGCTTGTTGAAGATTCAACAGAAAAAAAAAGACAAATATCCTCTCCAGCTTCGATTTTATTATAGTTCTAGACGGACACTCTGCGGTCACGTTTTCACATAATATGCACGCTGCTTACTTGAACGTTTCCGCGCAGGCAACCCCACGTGAGGGTGAAGAAGATGCGGATGATGACGATAGTGTAGGTGGTGTTATTTTAGGGAAGGAATCACTACAGTTCCGTTCAACATAAAAGTCACTGGATATAATTTTTATCTTTGTACCGTGCATTTTGAAATCTACGTAGTTCACTAACCAACAAATACACTATTTATTAACTTGGTTAAAAGTTTTAAATTTACATTAAAATACACAATAATATCGCTCCTACATGTTTCGCTCTTTAATGGCCATAATCAGGGAGCTTTATCTGTACCTAACTAAAGTAATATTTATATTAAATCACTCGGTAAAATTACGTCGTTATATAAATTAGGTGATGTGGCAGGCTTACTTTAGAGTGGCATGTGTGTTGTGTGCACTGCACTGCACACAACACACGTGCCACTCTACGACATGCTGCCACATCACCTAATTTATATAACGACGTAATTTTACCGAGTGTTTTAACATAAATATAACTTTAGTTAGGTACAGATAAAGCTCCCTGATGATGGTCATTAAAGACCGAAACATGTAGGAGCGATATTATTG
>Ga0123352_10012618_pt1 | contig 13369 bp, 5 predicted proteins | sample TergutLab28metaG_FD_89700 | JGI IMG/M metagenome (GOLD analysis project Ga0123352, IMG submission 89700) | Labiotermes labralis P1 segment gut microbial communities from Petit-Saut dam, French Guiana - Lab288 P1 | ecosystem: Host-associated > Arthropoda: Insects > Digestive system > Gut ... | reverse complement strand
GAGTAAATAGTGGGTGAAGCACGGCACTGAGCACAGACATCACTAGCGGTACGGCACGTGCTGACAGCATGAAACACTAAACTTTAATTACCATGACACATCTTAATTGTAAAACTACGGACCTTCAGCATTAACATTACGAAGTAAGAGACAGATCGCAATCTTTTTTGCTTGACCGCGAACAGTCTTATCGTGTTGCTTACATACAACAGGAGGAATGTCGTCACAAACGATTGTTTCATTGTTGTTGGTAATCACCAAGCTGAACTTCGTATCAAAACACTATATCATTCAATGAGAAGTAAGTCCGTGACAGTGGACGTCACCCAGACGATCTGAAATATATTGGTATGTACAAGATTGCCTCTTCCGACTGGCAAGTGACGCCCTTCTTGATGGCACGTCATCCCACCCATTGTACACTGCTCCTATTTGATGTTTGTGTGATCGTGCATCATTGATACAATAATATAAATAGCCAACTAGATGCAGCAATAATAATTTTATTAATTATTACAATCAGCTCAACATGTTTCGGACGGCATCGCCGGTGCTTTATGCCACAACCTGTAAACATAGTCTAGTGCTCCTGAGGATGGACGAAGTTATCGCCCGAAACATGTTGAGCTGATTGTAATAATTAATAAAATTGTTATTGTTGCATCTAGTTGGCTATTTATATTACTGCTCCTATTGTTTCGTTCTCAGCTAAAATCCTTGTAATTCCCGCAATACACCGCTATGTGCTTATCCCGCTCGGTTTAAACCATGAATTTAGAGGCAGTAGGTTCCTCCGAAACGAAGGTAGTAATCTAGCAAATGTCACAGCGTCACATCGCACAGCTCAACACAAACTACGTAGTATCAGCTGTTACGCAGTTCCACTAAGGACATCAGTCATTTAAAAAAAAAACGCGACCGTGTGTATTTAAGTCGCCTCGTCGAAGTTCGAAGTGTAGGCCTAACCACAGAAATGATTGTCAGTCTCCGACCTTGTTATTCATGTTTCACAATAAACTCACCGTTTTCGAATTTATGTCGAGTTTAGATGACTAATCCTTGTAAATAACCAACTTGACGCACAATCTTTAATATATGTTTATTTCTATTCTCTACATGTTTCGGGCAGCCATGTGCCCATAATCAGGAGAGTTATTGTATCAATGCGACACCTGGTTTATATCACTCTGTATGTATGACCGTCTGGTATGCATACCAGACGGTCATCTACACAGAGTGACATGAACCAGGTGTCGCATTGATACAATAACTCTCCTGATGATAGGCACACGGCTGCCCGAAACATGCAGAGAATATAAATAAACATACATGAAAAATTGTGCGTCAAGTTGGTTATTTAGAAGGATCATACAGAGATGCATGGTCAACAAAACATAAATTTTGATAACTAAATTTTGTTTTCCTGCTCAAGGCATTGAAAATTAATTACTCTTATATTCGAATGTTGTTATCAATTTCCTACAATCGAACTTGATATGTGGGCATTCCTTATATTTCTACCGTTTATTCTGCAGTGAGTAACTACATTAATACTGCAAGTGAAAGTAATTAGAATGTCGTGAGAGGCAAGACAAATCCCAAGTTAATTACACCAGGCTGCTTCCAAAAAAACATCATAAAACCGGACGGTTATTTTACAAACAGAAGTGCTAAACACTATTCGATTCTCTTTCACAAACAAGGAGACGAACCAGGCTATTTCAATAGTTTCAGTCTGTCAATATACATACTCACAACGCAATTCTTTATGTCTATCAGCAGCCGAAATCTCTAGAGAATATCCGATGCCGTGCGATCCTACCAGCCCCACCTGTCGCCCAGCTACTCAGTAATTATCCTTTTATAAGGTTCTCGATTCTCCAACAACGTTATTAGTCATCTGGTGACACAAATTATAATGGGCTGCAATGAGGTGTAAGAAACCACCGACATAAGCTGAAGATGGAGAGAACGGAAGAAAGAAGGAATAACTCCATGAGAGTCCTTGTTAAGAAGCTGGCAGTTGCTCTCTCGTGAATAAATCCTGGTCACGTTACGAAAACCGTGTGATCTTTAGCGATCTTAAGAACACACTAATGGTCTCAATATACGAGAGCGTGCTGATAAGTCCTTAGACCGACTTACTTCCCGATGTCGTAGGACGGAATCGGTAGTGTCGTTGGAAAGAGGGGCCTGTTCACGTGCCGAATTGCAAGTCTTTTCCTGTTATAGAGGCTGAAATGAAGCGTGTCAGGCGACGCGCACGATTTCAACAACATAGAGACATGAGTTGTCATTAAGTTTTTTTTCTGCAAGGCAAGGCGCCGAAGGAAATTCACGCCATTCTGGCAGAAACATTAGCGGAACATGCACCAACGTATGCTAACGTCAAAAACTGGGTGGCCCAGTTTAAACGTTATGATTTTTCCACCTGTGATGCGCCTCGTCTTGGACGACCCAAAACAGTGACCACCCCGGAGATTATTGATCAAATTCACAAGCTAATCTTGGAAGACCGCCTCATTTCGGCTAAATCAATAGCTGAGCAACTGGACATCTCACGTGAGCGGGTTGGGTCCATCATTCATGAAGATTTAGATATGCGGAAGCTCTCCGCGAAGTGGGTCTCGAAATGCCTGAATGCGGATCAAAAGCGTCAAAGGTGCCAGTCGTGTGAGCAAATTTGGAATTTTTTCGGCGCGATCCAAATTATCTCCTGTCGTGATTGGTGGCCATAGACGAAACCTGGTTATATCACTATGACCCGGAAGCAAAGCAACAATCAGTGGAGTGGCGGCATAACGGCTCACTCCGGCCCCAAAAAATTCCGAGTGTAAAAATCCGTTGGAAATGTTTTCGTCTCGTTTCTTTTGGGAACAAGACGGCATCCTCCTCATTGATTATCTTCTAAAGGGCCAAACTATCAACGCGCAGTATTACTCATCTCTGCTGGTGCAATTGAAGGACATTTTGAGGGGAAAACCCCGCGGGAAGGTCGCCAAATGGGGTCTTGTCCTTGCACGACAATGCACCGGCTCACCGGACACTTTCAGCCCAGAAGAAACTGGCCTACCTCTGCTTCCAGTGTCTTGATCACCCACCCTATTCCCTGGTCCTGGCCCCTTCGGACTACCACCTGTTCCTTGGGCTGAAAAAGCAATTGAATGGTGGCCATTTTTCGACCGACGCGGAGACCATTGCTGCCGCGGAGACCTGGTTGGACGGACAACTTTCTGAATTTTTTTTGACTGGCTTGCATAAGTTAGAGCAAATTGTCAAGAAGTGTATTGAGCTTCGTGGGGAGTATGTTGAATAAATCCCGAGTTTGGTCGCTGTAGCTTGTTTCCGTCCTGGTCGGGCTAAGGACTTATCACCACCCCTCGTAAGCCGGATGAATTCATCTCTCAAAGTCATAAAATATTTATTTGAAATTCAATGTAATATAATCGTTCCATATTTCATGTTTTGTTGACCTGCATCCTGTATAATCTTGTAAATAAAGCTAACTTGGTGTACAATTTTTCTTAGTATGTTTAGTTCTTTTCTCTACGTGTTTCGGGCGACTATGTGCCCATCATAAGGAGAAATAACTGTATCTATGCGACACTTGGTACTTGTCACTCTGTATGGATGACTCTCTGGTATGGAGGGTGACAAGTACCGAGTGTCGCATAGATACAGTTTCTTCTCCTGATGATGGTCTCATAGTCGCCCAAAACGTGTAGAGAAAAGGAATGAACATAGTAAGAACAATTGTGCACCAATTTGGCTTTATTTACAATATAATCGTTCCATCTATGCCTAGGTTTCCAAAATTGTCCCTTCTCTTCAATTTTTCTGATTAAAATTTTACTTTTATTTCTCGTTTCCCCTATATGAGAAAAGAAGCAAGATTTTAAAAAAATAAAGAAAAACACAATCATATGCACAAAGAGAAGAGTCTCATATCACTGGATGCAATACTATACGTAAGTGTACAAAAAATAACTGCCATGCGCAAATGTACAGCGGCAATTCTGAGTTAGGCAGAGAGCCCCATTTGACCCGCAGGACAAGCCTTCAGCTACCCATTACAACTGTACCCTGCGTACAGAGCGAGCACTCAGCTAGCGACCGAGCTAAATGGATGTCCCTTCAACTGTATGGCAGGTGATGTCATTCCGATCGTCATCGTCAAAGTGAAGAGTTGTAGCATGTGTAGTCTTGCATTTAGTACCACCCAGTACATCGATAGCTATATGTTTCATAAACCAATGAATATTCTGTAAGAGAAAGTTGCGGGAAAATCAACTTTAAAATACACGTTTATAACACAAGACTACAACTGCAAAGAAAGTTTGTCTTATCCCTACGTTCTTGAAGTTCATACCCTGAATCTGTTTTCCATTTCAAACTGTCCGACAAGTATGTCTTCGAAAGAACTCCAGTTACGGGTGGTATATTGTAGAAAATACTAAGAATTCTCAATGCTAAGACGTTTATGTTTTCCACCAAGTGTCACAACGAATTTCAACCGCATTTTACACTGTGTGTAGAGGTATTGATTCTCAAAACACAACTAACACAGTCGAATACTACCGCTTTGCTGTGGGGGTCACACGCGGCGTCGGACCGCTACAACACCGGTATTGCGGGTTCAAATTCAGATCGAGGCATGCGATTGTTTTTCATCTTTTGCTGTCCTACGTACTTAGAGCCTTGTGATGCAACGGTCTGCAGCACAGTGCGTCTTCGAAGTACATCGAAATTCATAGTTTCAGAACAAATTCTAAATCCAAGGACGGCAGAACAATAATTAGTAACGGAGATTAAACGTATTTCTATGGTCACATGTCATGAAAGCATAAGATGGCAATGAAAGTATCACATCATGGTAACTTAAAATTGCAACCACTAGAAGATCCACCATAGACGAACCTCCCGGTGCCCAAAAATATTCCAGCAGGTTTTTTTTTTTTTGAAAACGTCAAATAACGTCTGGCCGGTTCGCGTGGTTGCCATGTTGTAATTATAATTATAATTCGTACATATTGTAGGCAATCAAAATTTTACGGCTTTCGGTTGCACCTCAATGGTATCAATTCAATATGAAGCTTTGTGAAAATCTGTGAAATAATTCTAAAAAAAAAGTGTGTGTGTGTGTGTGTATGTGTGTGTGCGCATACGAACACGCACGCGCACACAAAAAATCAGCATGTTGATCTCATGTCCTTACAACTCCTGCCACTTCACGGATTAAAAGTGTAATAGAAAGGGAAAACAAATTGAGTAATGTTATAGAATTTGTACTATTCGTCATACTTATCGACGGCCTGAACGTTCTGGTTACGCGCTTCTCACTACAATTTCTTTTCCCCGCCATACATCTTTATAATGGAACAATCTCACACACACGTACATCCCGCAGTGTCCCACAAGGCAGCGTAACGTATCACCAGGGAGCAAGTAGCTACTAGCCCCCGCGAAAGAACATTATCTGTTATTTGGAATCACGTGTACGTACTTCGTGTGTGGTACCCACTGTCCCGCGTCAAAAATAAGAACAATATGTTTCAGGGAAAGGCTACAAATAAACTTAACACATACTTAGTTTGGGCCCGATAATAACGATACTACAAATTCAGGATTCAGTGGTTAGTCGTTTAATTTATTTATGTCCAGATTTCGGGGACAGGCCCCTTCGCCTAAACGCAATGAATTTATTTTAACAATAAAAGATAATCAGGGTCTATAAACTAAATGATTCCAAATGTGATAAACCATCATCATAATGCCACAAAACTGTAGTACTATCTCACATTCTTTAGCATCCAATGTAAATAACTATGGACTTATTTTTTGATATAAGTTTCTCGGGCCCATATTTTAAAAGCTGGTATGAATCACTTTCAATGTGGCTCACATGTTTTCGCAATTTTGCATGAAAATTGAATCGTTACTTTGTTTAAAAAGAGACATTCCCTGCGCGCATTAAACGCCACAAAAATGCAAATGGGAAAAAGTTAAATAATGTTCAGCACAATTATGTAATGGCAAAATGTAGGCAGGAAACGTACGTTCAAGGTTATAAAGCAGAATTTTTAAGCTGTAATAACGCGTAATACCAGCCTAATTATAATCAAAATATGTGGGTCACAAAATTAAGCTGCGGACCTTTAATAGTCCACAGACAAGCAGCTGAGAAACACTGATCTCCAACACGCGTTGAAGCGTTTCACAGACAATCAATAAAACAGAGTTTGTTTAAAAAGTAATAAGACGTAACGTTGTTGAAAGCTCCAAGCTCCAAGTCACAAAAACAAGCAGTTTAAAAAGCAGTCTAATGTGCCCTCCAGTGACTTACCAGTGTTGAAGGATGGTGTAGGCAAGTATCTTCGGCTAAAATACCGTCTTCCTTTTCTTCAGTCACACGCAAAATTCGTTTATGCAGTTCTGTTATTTGTAGGCCTATAATCATGCAATTACTTTTATATTAGATACCTAAACACCGTAACGTTTGGTAGCTACAGTCAGTCACGTAAGTTGAGAAACAAGGTGAACAGATTAATAATTTTGGCATAACTGTGATGCCTCGACGACTTTCCTTGTTCGTTATAATACGGATGAAATTAATTCACAATATGAATTCAAGTTTACTTCATATTCGGCAACTGTTTATCTAAAGAATGGTAAGATTTAGGTTTCAAAATTATTTCACAGGTCTTCCCCTTTCCAAATGGAAAATTCCAGCTCTTCTCGCAGAATTAAATAGCATAACGTATATGCTGTACTTTGTATTTAGTAAGAACACTTAATACCTATTATAATCTTAAAATCCTTCTATAACACTACAGTTTACCTAGGGAAGTAAGTAGATTTCTTACATAACCCGACACGGTCCTTCTTGCCAACACGCAGCAAATGTTAATTTCTAAAACATACAAGATTCAATTAGCTAATCATAAGTAAGCAGTTAAATATGCATGTATTTCTAACGTCCCAATTACGGAATAACTCAAATATGAATCACAAATTTTTATCTAAGTTTCTCTTGTTCCTTTATAATCACTTCATTTTCCACACGAAATTATAATAGTTAAGATCTTTAGTCGTCAATTGTTACATTAAAATGTACCCATTTGACAGTTCCAGCATCGGCAATGCGGAGCTAACAGTAACACACCCAACACTACTGGAAGTCCTTCCGAAACTGATTTTGGCCGTCGTCTGCAGCCGGCAACCGTGGCGCGCGTGTGCTAGTAATTTCTTCCACTCGCCACAGGAAGCGCCTCGGTCACTCCATGATGGCTAGAAGTTTATAAGTGGTCACGACACTCACTGTTCATTACAAAGCTGCAGACTTTTCAAAGCACAAAACGGAAACCCATACAAGTACAGCATGCATAAAACAATCCATATATGAAAATGTCATAACATTCTTTTACTGTGACCACGTAAAAAACTACATCCCAATTAATGTTTTGAAACGAAACGCCAAGTCTATAGTGACGCGATCCGACATGGACAAACAACCAGCTGTTGCCAGTTGTGTTTCAAGGGCACAATTGTGTTCGCGCAATAAAGATTTATACATACAAACACATTTTACATGAGCTCATCTTCCGAAATATCGTTGATTACCTTGAAATATGGATCTTGGACTACTCACACTTTACCACCTTCGGTTACAGGACTGAGTGGTCCTGCGTGCTGTGCTTGTGTTGGACGGAGTTTTGGTTCCAACCTAGCAGTTACGTAGCTGCTCTCAAGTTTATCGGTCCTGGTAAATATGATTAATGTACATATCCTTGAGTGCGAGGATTAAAAATGGATTTTATTGGGTAATTACACATAGAGGCAGAGTAAACACAAATATTTTTCATCTACCAATGTACCTACATTTCATTTGTAACATACAACAAAAAACGAAAGTCTATCCATATTTTCGAGATTTTCTTTTTGTTAGCAGGTATAAACCATAAATATTTATAATTTTTCGCCACTTCATAATTTATTCAGATAATATCAGTTCTCAATTACTGAACAGAACCAAAGTAGCGTAGCCCGTATAGTGCTAGGCTACAAGCTGGACGTTTCGGAGTTCGAATCCCGGTGGGGAAAAGAGATTTCTCTCTCCTCAGAAACCTCCAGACCGGTTCTCGGACCCGTGCAGCTTTCTATTCAATAGATACAGGGTTCTTTCCTGGGAGTAAAGCAGCCGGAACATGAAGTTAACAATTTACCTCCATCTAGTGCCGTTGTTAGGAATAAGTGGAGTTATACCCTACTTTTCCTAGGTGCGTAAACAGGGAAAACGTCAATTACTGAACCCATGAATCATTTAAACCGCATGATTAATCCGAAGGCTGTATCAAAGAAATCTACTGCCTCCATCTTCAAGGTTAGGGAAATACTTCTATACATAGTAGGTGCTGAAGTGATTAGACGGAGGAAGTTCATTTGCATAATTGTTTGCAAGGAATGTCACCAATGACAGTGACGTAAATAGACGAAGAATGTGGTATGTCTCTGACAAATCAAGCATTTTACTATCCATAAAGTGACAGAACAAGTGTTATATAAACATTATAGGACTCCTAAATTTTTTGTCGGAAACCTGGTAGAGGAACGTAGGGTCCAAAACTTCATCTGCAACCGCGACATTCTCGACATAATATTTTTCAGTTGGCGGGGGAGGGGAGGTTCTTCGGTCTGCATGCAGGTGTTGAGTAAACGATTTCACTGCCCACAACATGAAGGCAGATAGGGGAGCACAGGTACATTTCCACTCATTCTTAACCTCAGTACTATTTGGAGGCGAGTGATTAAATTTAGATCCCGGCCGCCTTACTCCCAGGAAAAAACAATGGAATATGAGGCTGGGTAGGCCCCAGAGCCCGTCTGGACTTATTTGGAGAAAAGAAAAACTCTTACCCTTACCGAGGTTCAAAACCCGGTCTGTCCAACCCGTAGCCTAGACTTTTTTTTTTCAAATTCTAAGGTGCTACAGCATTCTTCTCATGTAGCGTTCAACCATACTCAATTCATAAACATCAAACACATGGCTTTGGGGGCCACGAAAAATTTATAACTCTCCATTACAGAATGACTAAAAAACAGTTAACTAATTAGTAAAATGTGCATTAAGTACGGTTAACTTAACCGATTAGTCAACTGTACATTAAAATATGGTTAACTGACTTATGGTCCACCTGTGTAAAAAAAATTCCGCTCCCGTATTAAAACAGTGTACAACTTACAATGTGGTCATTCCATCCCTTACAAGAGTTTACAACTGTTTATGCCCTCAATATCTTCCATGTTCGAAAGTGACTTACCAAGCTGTCGGCCTCGCACTTCCCCCCATTAGTTTTCTTCTGTCTTCAAGAGGAAACAGGTGCTTTAAAATTATCTGCTGCATATAAGTATGTAACCCTATATCCGACAGGGACATGTTTGCTTCCCGTGTCAATATCACAAAAATTATTAATTTAAAATACGTTCTCTTAATTTAATTAAAATATACTAGGAAAGATGATCCCAGTCGCTTCACAGAAACTCTGTAATGTCATTGTTTAAAAACTTTGGCTTCACAAAATGGGCACATGGGTAACAGGGCAGAATAAATTTCAAAATAACTTTGGATATTATTTATTACATACGTGGTAGGGAAAAAAAACTTAAAAGTTATGTTTTTATGTATAGGTTTACACTATATTAACCGGCTTTTCTTGTTATTGGGGGCTCTTCAGTAAGTGCTTATTGTTTAAGCATGTAATCCTTTTCGAAATATCCGTTAGAAGAATTTCGTGTTCAGACAGTACAGTTAGGCCTATAACCACTCCTAAACATCGTACTGATAGAGGCACTTCGAGGAAGGTAAAAGCTATGAATTTCTTCCGGAATTTGGTGTTCTCATTTACTGGCTGGAAGCAGCTATGAAGGTGTTTTATAGCATTCAGATATCTTCGAAGTTGCTTCCTGCACCAAAACGACGGCGACCCGTTAAAGAACCACCAGAATACTTTATTGGGAGTGATGAATAAAATGCACCGTAACAACGCGAGGGTCCACTTAACTCCCCAATACGTAGTGGTATTACATGAAAAATACAATTCATTAATTTTGTGAGTGTGAGTGCCATACAGTTACAAATTAATTATTCTTTTGTACTGCCTACTCTTTCTCTTAAAGAAGGAGAAGTGGAGCAAAGAAAGGTATAAAAAGGTGGTAGAAAGCCAAAGCGACTAGAAGTTTAGGGGATCTCTAATGCAACTTGCGAGGCAATCAAAGTGGGAAACCTCCTCCCTTTTCCTCGACCGCGCGTCTGTCCGCCCTTCCGTACCCCTCAATTAGTAGGCTGAGGATGATTAGGATATACTAGGGTCGAAATTGCTATGTTCCCAAAGTAGGTATTAGCCCTTAATAGCTATCATTACCAGCACGAGATGAACGTCCAACCCCAGAAGCTAGATAAAACCTGAACGCGAGAATACAGACTGATTCAAAAATACGGTTCTATTGTATTATATTAAAATAATTCAATATGCCTTGATTAGAAACAGAGAGATTAACTTTCAGTTAACTGCCAGCATAGCTGCAGATGCCAATACATAAAAATTGCTAATATAAAAGAAATCGAGTTTAGTTACCAAAAATAAAGAAATTTACGTAAATATATCATAACAGTACATTCGACATTACATAACTTAAGGAAGATCTCTAATTTGTATCAAGTATTTAATATAGTTAGCTCAGTAAGACCTAGGGCATTAAAGAGGATTGGGCATTCATACGGGATTAGAGACGCAAGGAATTGATATAATTTTGACAAAGAAATGTTTTGGAAAGAAGTCACTTCCTACGTCGAGGAGAAAATCAGCGAATATTAAGGCGAATATCTGAGGGATGGGCTCTGAAGATGGGGAACGGATGGATTTGTAGTGGTGCAGAATATCTGGCTTCTGCTACCGGAAAAATAGTTGCTTGAATGTTTAGTTCTTTAATTCACAATTGCATCTCATATAAACCCCCTGTCTTAATATTAAAAGATTTTCCTTTTTACTCACACGGTGTATTTGCCAGTGTCATTAACATCTAACAATCAGCGACAATATTTCGCAATCAATCATTAACCTCTTTGTCTTCTAAGGAAAAGAAGTTCGTTTTTATATAAAAATAAAAATTTAATTTTGTGTAAACAAATGCTTTAATGTGCAACTAATTCACTCGCATATATAAAGAACGTCAAATTGTTAAAAACCAATTAAACTTATAAAAGCCGCTCCAACATGTTTCGGTTCAAACAGGAACCATCATCAGCAAGCTACAACCAGTGCTTAGCTAAAATTACAGGTCTTGTTCAACAGTGCATGTCGGTGTAGACGTTGTGAGTGTTATGCCGCCATGACACTGACAACAACGTCTGCACCGATTCGTGCTGTTGAACAAGACCTGTAATTGTAGCTAAGCACTGGTTGTAGCTCGCTGATGATGGCTCCTGCGTGAACCGAAACATGTTGGAGCGGGTTTTATAAGTTTAATTGGTTTTTAACAATTTAACGTTATATATATATATATGCGACTGCTTTACTTCAGCAGACGTAGTGCAGTACGTATAGCATCAATTTCTCCATCAAAGGCAGTCGAATGTTGTCCCAGTGGTATGTAGCAGGAGAAAAGTTCACAGTGGATGCCAGCACCAGCGTTTATATATACTTCTATTTGGGAGCCATCTGTAATAATGTGCAACCACTTGTCTTGGGGGTACCTGGTGTTCATTATTTCCAGAGCTAGGTGTCTAAGTGTTTGTGTTTATATTTCTCCCTTTATTGTGTTTTGTTGCAGGTGTAGATGATATTCAACTTGTTCGATGTCGACTGGGTTTCGCCGTTCGTGCAATGGTTGGGGCTTGCTTTTAATCTCAAGTTTCGTCTTTATTTCTGTTGCTTTCTGTATAAAACCATTCTGCGTCTTTAGATTTCTTTCTGCTGAACTTACACCAGGACAAATTTGAAAGAGCTGTTATCTTCTCTGACTCAAAGGCTGCAATACTATCTGCGGGATCAACAGAAACTGAGATATCAACAGAAGCCAGAGACTGCCAGGACCTAATACGACAACTTAAGGCAAACCACAAACAAACTGCACTGCAGTGGATACCAGGACACTGTCAAATCTCAGGGGATGAATAAGCAGATGTACTGGCTAAGAAAGGCGCCAAAATTACACAAACACTTATTAGAGAAACATCCTACCACTCTATTAAACTACATTTAAACAGGTATTCCAAAGTGTATAAAGACAGGAAATGGAGACAAGACTATCCCATAAACCGTGGAAACAAGAAATAGCCAAAATACCAGACAGGCCTAGAAGAAAGGCAGTTGCAGAATTTCGACTGTGCGTTGGGCATGATTGCTTGGGTACACATCTTCACCGCATTGGAATACGCCCTGACCCCTGCTGCATGCTATGCAGCCTCCGCGAACCCATTGACAGAAACCACCTAGGACAATGTACCGCACTACTTAATGGGACGAAGTGTGAGCGATACTGGGAGGCCAGGATAAAAATTATGGAAAATTGTCTTTTTACTATTACTATTTTTGTGACTATTTCTTATCATTAGGACTTTCATATTTACTTTGAATGTTTGTAGTATATATATCGTAATTTTAACGTTTTACCTTTATTAGTCGCATAGGCCAATGATAAACAGTCACTGTACCTGCCATTAGGTAAATAAAATATGCGACTGCATTAGTTGGACATGAAAGCATGTGATATCATTGATGCACGGTGTAACCATGAAGATTAAGTTTTGTGTAATATATATCTGACTTTCAAGACTCAAATTACGAATGTAAGTTGAATGCGAAGATGGGAAACTGATAGGAAGGAGGAAAGGCCCCGTTTTTATATACCATGGCATTGTTTGAGTAACTGGGAATAACCACGAAAATCCTCCATCTTTATAGCTGCTCTATAGATATTTGTACTCGGGGCGCCTTTAATAACACGAATGTATGTTAAAAATATTTCCTTTCTTAGCAAATTGGTTCAGTCTTACAAAATTTGATCGCCAATTTCTTTTTTGTTTATTAAAGAAATTTAGTAGGTGCGCAACGAGAAAGGAATACTCTCGAATTTAAACTATCAGCTTATAAGGATTTATGAAATTCTAGTTAAGACTTCGCCTGTTTCGAGCGGTGTTTACTGCACTTGCCTTCTGTAGGATCTTACCTTCATTACCTACTTTCCTTCTTCACGAGACAAAAAGTAATCACCATGCCGTGTGTATGTGCTCTTGTATGTGTGTGTGTGGTGTGTGTGGTGTGTGTGTGTGTGTGGTGTGTGTGTGTGTGTGGGTGGGGGGTGTGTGTGTGTG
>Ga0123352_10012617_pt1 | contig 13370 bp, 4 predicted proteins | sample TergutLab28metaG_FD_89700 | JGI IMG/M metagenome (GOLD analysis project Ga0123352, IMG submission 89700) | Labiotermes labralis P1 segment gut microbial communities from Petit-Saut dam, French Guiana - Lab288 P1 | ecosystem: Host-associated > Arthropoda: Insects > Digestive system > Gut ... | reverse complement strand
TTTAACTTGCTTAATAAAAACCAACAAGATGCACTTTTCTTTCTTAATTTATTCGAATAGTCTATCCTCTACATGTTTCGAATAGAGTAACACGATCGTATTAGCAGCTAGTCATCGCAGATAAATGTTAAATATCATATGCTGCATATACAGTAACTGCCTCCTTACGATGAATAGTAACTCTATTCGAAAAATGTAGAGGATGGATTATTCGAATAAATTAAGAAAGAAAATTGCATCTTGTTTAATTTGACGTTCACATGACCGTGCATCCTGATAAATTCTTATAACAAAACAAACTAGGTGCGCTAATTTCTCAAATTTATTTTTTGGAATAAAACACTGCATGTTTCGGACAGTTCCTCCGTCCATCATCAGGATTTTTTCTCTGTACACGTAGCAATGGTATATGTCATACAGGTTTGTTGTGTGTACAGTGAAAAACGTCTGATGATGGACAGAGGAACTGTCCGAAACATGCAGAGTTTTATTCCAAAAAATAAATTTTAGAAATTAGTGCATCTAGTTGGTTTTATTACAAAAATGCAACTTGTTGGTCCTTATTACGCAACCTGCTCCAGTGCTCTAAAAGCTAATTGATTCCTAACCAGTAAATCACTTGTACATCGATTTACGTACACAATAAACTGTTAAATTTGGGCTTCTTCAGATATGAGTAGCGGCTGAAAAAAATCCATTAACAAAAAATACAGCAAACCACAAAAACGTAACTGCAATGACAATGCATCAGTTTATGCAAAGTCAAGACTAATATCTCCCGTGCCGGGCAGTGTCTGTCTTGTCGCTGGGAGAATCTCAGACGTCACGCTAACTCGCCTGGAAATACGACAAGCAAAAGTCCACTTATGCACTGTAAAGACTACGTGAGTAACGACATGCGCGTCTTCACCGCTCCAACGTATTTTAACACGACGACGAGAATATTTCTGGACTACGAGAATTCTCAGTTACGTAAAGCCCACATCATTAAAACACTGAGCAAGACCCACACAATAGGCCATGAATTTTTCGAGGACTTTCGTTGCAACGGGAGACGTCACTTTTAAATGGGTTTTGTAGATGTAAAGCGTACTGCAGGATTAGAGCTATAAAGCCTCTTTTCCTACTCTTAGCTTGTAATTCTAAATGGCTTAGAAATGTTAGAGAATGAAAACAAATTGGTATGCCGAATGCGCTGAATGTGGGCGGAGGCTGCAGCCAGGCAGTAGTCAGGACTAACACTGACCACACAGAAATTAAATCTCAGTCCTGCAGAGAAAGTAGACAACCCAGCAGGTTGCAGGATTTCATTCGGAAACCCGTTAAATTAAATTTCCAATACTATGTGGGGGTACCATCAGGAATTAACTTTGTATAAACGTCTAGGGAAAACGCAACCCAAAATCTTTGGGGTGTTTCGCTACGTTTAACCATCTTCTTGGTTTGGTTTCTTAACCTTTTGATCACCATTTTAACCAATTCCCTCTTTTCACATTTCAGTTTTGAAATCAATCCAGACATTTAATTTTCTGACGATGAAATTCCAATGCAGTGTAACTTCTTCAACACAGTATATATTTCGTACTATATACTTCACATACTCGGTAACATTCGCAAACAATTTCACTTTCTTCTGTTTATTTCGTTCTCACGCTGTCATTCTTCATTCCAAGCCACATATAATAAATGATTTCTTACGTATGGCCAGCTTCAATCTTTGACGGCCCTTAGAACTGGGGTAATTTTCACTGGCACTAAAACCCTCTTGGGAATCTAGACATGCTGCCAAGCCAGTCATCTCTGACATTAATCACAAGACCATTACGGGACTTATCGCAGAACTATACGTTACTATCCTACCCAGAGGCCTGTATCTCAGTAATCACTGTCTGGTGTCAGGTAACAAGTACGAGAAATCATTGCGATTGACAGCCAGTGCGGGAATATATCAGTATACTCGCACCTTCTCTTAGCCAGTTTATTTTACTCAGGGCAAGTGTGACAGCAAAGTACTGGCACTGTTCATCGTCATGTATATACAATAGCATTCTCATTATGATTCAAGACCATATTTTTCTTTAAAAGCTAAACAGTTCCATAGAGTCTTATAAAAACGAATTATTGATTTGAAATAAAACGGACAACAAATTCGAATTATGCAAAACATAATGTTATTTAAAACTGAAAGGCAGCCAGCCATGATACAAGATATGTATGTTACATAATCATATGCACTGTAAACATGAAAAACTTGGTACAGTTCTTAATGTCTTTAACCAGCGCCATAAAGCCTGGCAATTCATGCCGTAGAGGACAAAAGTAACTTATTTTGACCTAAACGTCAAAAGCCTTATAGAAAACATTGAATTAAATATACATACAGCTAAAGTGTTGTTAACACACAGTGATAAAGAGTTATCGAACCAATCAGAAGCGTGTAAATGGGACGCTTCTAATTGCTGGACATATATTAAATTATAAAAGTAAAGTAAAGTAAATTAAAGAAACAAAACTGACATTCAGAGGACAGGGCAACGTGATGCATTCTTATAATAAAAGCCAATAAAATGCACTATTTCTCATATTTTCTCAAATTTATTTGTTACAGTCAAACACCACAATAGTTTATTATGTAACTTATTGGCAAGAAGTTCCAGTCTTTACAGCATCATCAGGCCATCTTTCAATACAACTTAATTGCAGTGCGTACACTACATGTAACTTGTTTTACATTTTATGTAAAGATGGCCTGATGATGGTCCAGAGACAGAAACTTTTAGGCAGTAAGTTACATAATATAATATTGCTGTGTGTGACTGAAACAAATAAGTTTACTATTGTCTCTCAGTTCTATAACACAACGGGATGTTCTCTACAAAAAAACACACACAAACACACTTTCTTTTGACTTCATTATTTCAAATCAGTGGTTCAATGTAACAACTGAAAGGATTTTAACGTTTTGCTGACCGTGTATCTCAGTATATTTATCTCAGTAATTAACCAACTTGATGCACTAAAGTTTTGTTTTACAATAAGTTTATTTCATGCCTCTACATGTTTCGAGCACATGTGCTCGAAACATGTAGAGGCATGAAATAAACTTACTGTAAAACAAAACTTTAGTGCATCAAGTTGATGAATTACTGAGAAAAATACACAGAAAAGATATTTAAGCCTGAATAACCTTCTTCTCTAATACAACTGAGAGAGTAGTAGTTCCCCAAGCGTCTGGTTCCTCCCCAAGCGACAGATTTTTCCTCTGCGAGATGACAGAGACCATTTATTGTGCTCCGTACAAACAATTTTTGAAACAGCAAAAGAACCGCAATTTTCCCGCAGTTTTATATTTAAAATGCATAATTTCGCCTTTATACGTTACCATCAACATAATTACTTACCAGGATATTCAGTATTACGAACGGACGGTAATAATTACTGCTTTTAACATAGCTGCCTCACAAGAAGGCAAAAATTTATATTTTGCCACCATCTTTATTGATTCCCGACACTCACAGCGTCAAGTAATAAATTTTCGCTCCTTCTGTTTCCACTATAAACTCCCTTAATCATATTTAGCCGCTGTCGCTATAAGTTTTACAGACACAGAGCGTGACGGACGGACGGACGGACGGAAGTGAGAAGTGTATATACAGATCATCAGCACCAGCATATAAAGGCGCGCGGCCTAAAACCAACTTCTAATCTTCGAGACCCCAATCGCGCCGGCTTTAGTTTCTCTCGACTAATAATGTATTGTCCCAAAACCGGTTGCGGCTGCAGTATTGTACAACTGTATTCACATCCCATCTCCGGAGATACATCAGCAATTCACATGCAAACAGTAATGTCACCCGTAATAGTGTCACGAGACTCTATAATGAGGCATGATCAATAATGCATCAGTTACTGCAGGATTATCCACATCCAATCTCCTTCTGTTTTGAGGGTTAAAGTAATTCGCCTGCATCCTTACTGGCATTGCGTTTATGGTGTTAACTAAATGACATCACGTGTCAGCGTATGGGGTGAAATTTCTCATGTCGAACAGATAGCTACTGTAGCAACTATGCCTATACCATATATCCCATATATCCCTACGTAGGTAGGTAATTTAGACACGTGTTAAAGATTTTATATTCCGGTTCGAAATTACTGTATTGCAGTGACAAAGCGAAGCTTCAGTATAAAATAAGGAATTAGTATTATGTGTTTCAAACTGTGGTTTGCGGAACGTTCATGTCTAAAGTGTAGTATTCACCAACGAATGCACAAGTGATTCTTAAAACACAATATTAAAATTTACATTAAAATAGCTCCAACATGTTTCGGTGCACTCACACCATCTTCAGGGAGCTCATTATCCGTACTTGTTAAAGTTACATTTGTTGCTAAAGTTACATTTGTTAAAGTAGTCAATTATGGTTCATCGGTTTGTTATTAAATCAGTGGGTATTTGGCTGCATATATTGGAAGTGTCCTTGCTGATGTGTGTAAATTTTAATATTGTTTTTTAAGACAATCATTTGTACATTCGTTGGTTAATAATAAACTTTGATTGTATCAAGTTGCACGGTACAAAAGTAAAAATTCATGTCTTAAATTATCAGCCTACCGGCATATTTCGAAAACATTGTTTAACACTGAATCAAGTGAAATTTCCCCAGCCCACACCATGAAGACGTACAGGAAAGTAAAGGTATAGCTGAAGTAATTTTTAAGTTAGGAACTAGATGAAGATCAGTGGTTAATTTGACGTTCAGGTATTGTGCATCGTGATAAATTATTATAATAAAACCAACCAGATGCAATAATCTCTCAAATTTATTTTTGGAATAATACTATAAATGTTTCGGACAGTTCCTCTGTCCATCATCAGGATTTTTTTCGCTGTCGCACAGCAATGGTATACGTCATACAGGTTTGCTGACAGCTGACGAGCAAGCTGTCAGCAAACCTCTATGACATATACCATTGCTGTGCGACAAAGAAAAAAATCCTGATGATGGACAGAGGAACTGTCCGACACATTTATAGTATTATTCCAAAAATAAAATTTGAGAGATTAGTGCATCTGGTTGGTTTTATTATAAGAATCAGTGGTTAGCTTCACGCTCAAGCTGCTCTACCTCTGGGAATAAACCCCGACGCCCAGTGAATAAGAGTCTGGTTGGGCCCAAGCACTGTTCTGGACAATTTGGACAACAGGAAAATATCTTACTTCTACTGGGACTCGAATCGCGGACCGTCCAGCTCGTGGCCTAGCCAATGACCCCGAAACGCCCCCACGAGATCATCATTCCAATATTTATGTTTCCTACTCCTAACTGTTACAGTTCTTGACTGATGTTCGGGAAACCGTGCGCTACTCCACTACCATTAACTGTAATTCACAGTACCGACATGTCGCACGTAGCAACTGCAGACGGTAGAGGAACATGTTACGTAGGTTCATTTGTTTTAACGATGCTACTTAATGTCAAATGTTACGAAGTAGCGAACGGCGATAATTATGAACTGTGAGAGACAGAAGGCCTTGTGTGAACTTCGCTTATTAACTATATCACACTTCGGGCTCCTGGCAGGATTTGGAACAGCTTATACCGTACGCAACAGGAAGGTTTGGAGAGGCATGTTAAGGGACTGCTTTACCGCTTCGTATTTCTCCGGCGTCTAACAGAGTAAGTGCAAAATTACTTAAGGCGTCCCATGATTGGGAAAGAACTCAGGAAGAGTGGGTTTAGGCGGGATATTCAGCTACAGATCGGAATGGCTCAGAGCACTATGCGCTGTACTGCGTGCACAGCTAAGTATAGAGTAAGACGTTTCGGCAGATTTAAATAATTTTTTTTTCCACGCAAAAAAGAATTTTCTTTAAAAGAATATCCGGAAGTTGAAGTTGGTGCGTTCCGGAGGCACAAATGTAGAGCAGAGTAAACAGCGCCGCACAACAACAAAAGAGAAGGAGCTTCATGTTCTTACATAATGTATTCGGTTGAAGTGCAGACATCAATTTTAAAGTGGATGGGTTTGTGCATATTGCGTCGAAGGGAAAATATGAACTCCTTTTTCGAAGGGGGCCATCCCGTTGTGTATAATCAATATATATTATAATTAGTACCGCCAATACACAACATATAAAAACCAGATGCTTAATTACAACTCGGTTATACTTGGCGACATGTTTCGGCCGTTAAACGGCCATCCTCAGGTTAACTTAGAACAGTGCTGTTCTAAGTTGGCCTGAAGATGGCCGTTTAACGGCCGAAACATGTCGCCAAGTATAACCCAGTCGTAATTAAGCATCTGGGTTTTATATGTTGTGTGTTGACTGTACTAATTATAATAAACATGAACACCTTTATTTTTCGTTGCGTAAGTCGCTACTGTAAAACTCCGATATTTGCAAATATTTATCTTACGTTTCGACGGTATTCGAAATTATGAAAAACTGATTGCAGAATTATTGTTTAACTTGTTTCCAGGTATTTTAAGTGTTACCACTCCAGTCAAGGTAAACAATTATTAATGAATCCCAATCAATACAGCAAATTGTCTTCAGATCCAGTTTCTTCCATCTCAATCTGTACCATTTCAAGCAGCTTTTTTTCCATATTTTATTCCGTCTAATTTCTTTCCCTCTCGTAAACTTTATCTCTCTACAGACATCCTCTGTAGCAGTGTCACTGAGTATCGTAGCTGCCCCCGCCGGCGATATTTCATGAAAGCTGCGGGGAGCAGGGACCCGACAAAAGGGACACTGAAGAATATCAGCCATACATTAAAGACGCTTAAAAAAAAAAGTAAAGTTTGCTGCAGTTAAGTATATAGGCTTCAAAGGTGATGTATTTTAAATATTTGGAAATTTTCATATTCTTTTTATTTTCAAATACATCCCTCGTTTCCCCCATCCCCCGCCTCGTATATTGGGTAGATCTAGTGAAAACGGTTTCTTACAAAGGCTATTGCGGACGAATTATTGTGTTTTGATCGCTCTTCCGTAACTGAGACACCAGTAATGACACAGAGTTCTCTAGCTCCGGTGCTCCGTAGACATGAAAAAAATTACAAACCATAATGTACCTTGCATTATTCATGATAAAATATGCTTCCACGCAGAAGGCAATTCTTCTTTTCGTAACTTTGTATATTTAAAATTCTGAATATTACGGTCATTCGGGATATGACCCTTGGTTCATTACGACACAGACAAGAGTCCAATCCGAACACTCCACAGTAATCACCCAGACATTACGGTGTCAAAAACCAAAAGACAAATTTCAAAGTCCGTGCCGTGAGATTCTCAAATCTCACATTCCACCATCCCTTCACTTCTTTTACAATCAGACATATTTATAACACAGAAGTACGATATCGAAATACAATTTACAATCAATTCCAAATTTATGACACGAGTACACAAGAAGAATGTGTTACTTTCATGAGCTCCAGCTTGTACATGACGACATAGGGTATCTGAAGGTCTCCTATCGATATAGGCAACTCAACAAGCTTAGCAGAGAAGGAGGTTGTCTAACAGCTAGGCGTGTCAGTGTTTTAATAAGATTATGTAACACACACAAGCAGATAGTGTACGTGTTAAGGTATTATTCCCAGTTAAGCTGCTTGCGGTCCGCAGTGCTCCTTTGTCTATAAACAGCCTTCCTTTGTAGCTGCTTTTAGAAACTCGACTGTCGGCGCATGCATTCAGTCATGGGTACCGAATTAAGATTTTAAATTGCCCACTTTGTCCCGGTGCTGCAAAACCGAACGAGTAGCTCTTCTGAGTTACACCAGTACGTCAAGTAAATGTAGCACGCATTTCGTCTAACACGGAGACACACTCCTTTCTACTGGCGAATTAGGAGAATTCACAGATGTGTAGTTATTATTATATATTTGTCCATCTGTCTCTCCACCCATCTGTCTATCCGTCCGTCTGTCCATTCATCTAAAGATAGTCAAGTTATATGGACAGAAAGTAAGTGGAACTGGCTCAGGAGGGTGTCCGGTACAAGTGTTTAGGTGGTACTCCGAGTGGTGCTGCATCTTGGACACCATTCACAGTCATATAATTACTTCTCAAAATTAACATGGTGATAAACATCCAGCTGAATTTGGCACTATAATGAACCTTCGGGCATCCTTACCAATGAGTTAAGTTTAACGTTTAAAGTCTCCGGACAGCTAACCACATAATATCATCAAAGAAAGGACGCAGGACGAGTATAAGAAAATATAGTCGAATAGTCATTTGGGTTATTGTTGCTAATGAACCGGCCGACAAGGAAACTCTTTACGTAAGAAACGTATTAAACCATTACGGAATACAAACCATCAAAAGGTTGAAACAGATACAAGGCAGAATCGCCCGGAGCTGAAGAACAATTTACTTCCGCGGAAAACTCTCCCCATGCATTGTCATGCATATGTCTTACGATAAGAAACAAATATTTATTTCACGCAAATAATAATGGAAAATTAAGACCCAGTACATCAAAGTGACCCACAGGGATATTTCGCAATACTTTGTCTACAATCTGGAGAAATTATTTAGCGTTCTAAACGACTGTATAAATGGCACATCAAAGAAATAAGGCTTACCTCATAACTTTGAAAATCTGAAACCTTCTGAGCATTCCACCGCTGCGGACCGCCATTAAAATTAAATTGTATGAGTTCCGCAGCTTTACTTGTGCCGAATTTTAGGGAAAAGAAAATTACAGAATTGTGTGACTAAAGAAATGAGTGGAATAAAAACCAAAGAAGAAGAAGAAGAAGAAGAAGAAGAAGAAGAAGAAGAAGAAGAAGAAGAAGGCAAGGGAAGAGAAGAGAAGAACGGAAGACAAAATTGCAACACAACATTTCGAAGACTCGCTGCACTAATCACACCTTCATTTGCTCGTCTTTTCAGTATTATTTTCCTCTCCTTCCCTTATTGAGTTAAGTTAAACCCTCCCACTTTTGTTCGAAGACACAGGGTGCGAAATAGGGAGAGTCTTCTCGGTCATCACGTTACTTCAACTAACTTGTGTTAACTTGTATAAGGCCCATTAGATCTGCGAGGCATTTTTCGCCTCTCTCCTAGACCTACTAACTTCGAACACGAAACACGAAATCCGCCCAACTTAATGTTATGCAGTACTGTGAAAACCTGAATTTTGCCTGACGACACCTTGTCTTAGATTCAGAGTGTCACTGACGTATAAGTAATATTTACCCATGATGCATTATTTCATTACCGACTCAAACGTGATATTTCGGTTGGTATTACAGTAACTGACTAACTACTGGGCCACAGAATACCGGTATCAGGCATAGCAGGACTTGGATCTTGTGCCAAGACATCAACAAGAAAATTGAGGCTGCCAAGCCTAATAGTCAAGTGGTACAAGTGGCCGTCTATCGAGCAGGAAAGGAGCCGCTGCTCAAAGGTGAACACCCATCTCTACCACCGACGAAAAGGATACTTTCCCATGGCATGGTGCTTCATGTTATGGGCGATACTAATTTAACTGTTCTTATATTATGCACACTTCCATATTAAACAGGCACAAACTGAAGAGGGCGTGGAGTTAGCAGAATCATTTGAAGTAAATAACATTCACGATCACCGTGGCAGGCGTATTGGAGAACCTGATGACACACAGACTGCCTTCAATTTATCTTACCCTTCAAGGTTTAAAGTAATAGGAATGCAACACAATTGTGCTCAACTGCGTTAATTAAATTGTCTTATAGACTTCTCTTCTCAATACCACGAGGTCTTAATATATACAATACATATTATTTTACAGAACAGAACTTGTAATTCCTAATATTTTTTTTTTATACAGAGCGTATAAAGTCATAGAGGTATAGTGAATTTTTAGACAACTGCATTAGATTCTTATAATAAAACCAACTAGATGCACCAACTTCTCAAATTTATTTTTGGAATAAAATTCTACATGTTTTAGACAGCTGGTTATTTTAAATTAAACTAGACAGAAAACATTCGGAAATATGAATAAAATTTGTACTGTTTTTGTATTCAACAGTCAGTGTGCGAGCCGTAAGGTTTGTCCCTTTACACTACAGTGGGCTAGATTATTGTTTATGGAAGTAAAAACGTGATGTTTGCATACAAACAAAATGTCATGTAGTGCACGAATGTAGAAGCGTGAGCCATTCATTGCATTATAAGTTTCATTCATGTCACGAAGTCTGCACATAACTTTTGACGTTTTGCTGACCGTGCATCTCAGTATATTTATCTCAGTAATTAACCAACTTGATGCACAAAATTTTGTTTTACAATAAGTTCATTTCATGCCTCTACATGTTTCGAGTACATGTGCTCATCATCAGGAGGTCAAAATTGCATTACACCTCCTGATGATGAGCATATGTACTCGAAACATATAGAGGCATGAAATAAACTTACTGTAAAACAAAAATTTCGTGCATCAAGTTGGTTAATTACTGAGATAAACTGCACATAATTTGTTTCAGTTGTACGGGTCCTTTCTTAGTACATTCCAAAGAAATTCTCCGTTTTTATTCCAAACTGTACCACAAACACATGTTGCACAAATACTGCATGTATTTCAATGTTTCATTACCCTAAATTTCATTGTCTTTGCAAATTTCTGTACAGACAATTACTTCCTTTAAAATAGAAAAAGTCAATTATTTTGTAGTATGATTCAAATATTGTTTGACGTTCAGGTGACCGTGCATCGGGATAAATTCTTATACTAAAAAACCGACTAAGTTCACTTATTTCTCAAATTTGATTTTGGAACAAAATTCTACATGTTTCGGACAGTTCTTCTGTCCATCATCAGGAGTCCTTCACTGTACACACAACAAACCTGCTCAGAATAAAAACGGAGATTTGCTTTGGAATGTACTAAGAAAATACCGGTACAACTGAAACAAGTTATGTGCAGACTTCGTGACAAGAACGAAACTTATAATGCAATGAATGGCTCACGCTTCTACATTCGTGCACTACATGACATTTTGTTTGTATGCAAACATCACGTTTTTACTTCCATAAACAATAATTTAACCCACTGTAGTGTAAAGGGACAAACCAGACGGCTCGCACACTGACTGCAGCAAAATATAAAAACAGTGCAAATTGTATTCGTATTTCCGAATGCTCTGTGTCTAGTACAGTTTAAAATAACCAATTAACATCGTGTTTTCAAGAGCCAAACAATTTTTATCCCTAACACTGTTAAATATAATATAAACTTCACTAACCCTGTAATGGGCCGTGGTATGCATACATACACACATACATAAGACACAAATACATACATATACACACAAATACATATATATATATATATATATATATATATATATATATATTCACACATACATACATACGTACGTACGGACATACACACATACATACATAATACACACACACATACATACATACATCATACACACACACACATACATCCATACATACGTGCATGCATACATACATACATACATACATACATATGTACATAAACATTTCCTCGTAAGAATTCGATACTTCACCCAGAGGGTTTCAATTTCATATCGGATTGCACACAATCGGTAAGACTCCTCTGAACGAGTTATTGGCCCGTCGACGAGATCTCTACCTGAAAACACACAACACTCGCAAAACAATGAAGTCCATGCCACCGGTGGGATTCGAACCCGCATTCCCCGCAAGGGAGCAACCGCTGGGGTCGGCGAAGCGGTTATATAAACAAATAAATTAAGCATCTCGCACCTTTTTGAGGACAAGTCAGCTTTTCAAGATCTGCTTACTGTTGCAGCCAATTTTAAACAGAGCACACTTCACGAGGGTTTACAGCTTCGAGGAACGGTAACCTGGTGTATCCATTGGACCTGAACGTTCCTTAGCTTTTGCGGTCACAATGCTGCAGTCTTCTCGCACTCCAAAAATCTTTATTCATCACTGTGGAACTAAGGCACAACTTCTGGCACTGTCTGCCACCACAGTTTGGCGGAACAGAAGAAAACTTTTAACCTATAGTAGTTCTAACTTTCGGACCGAAAGTTAGAACGACAGAACCTCCGGCCTTGCCCCTCACCGCGGTGTTTTTCGATGGATGGTTGAAAGGCTAACTTTGTTTCAATACCATCGGAACCAATAGAAGAAAAGTTAGCACACGAAGTGAAAGAACGAGGTTCGAATGACGGACAATGTGAAAATCGAAGATGAAGTGACGAGATTAAAAGATAAGTTTCGTGGGTTTGACAAGGGGAAGTAATGCTGTCGTTTAGACAGAAATTCCTTCCACCTCCAAAACCGATTCGCCTTTAATACTGGAATCTGGATTCCAGTCACAACCCAGACATGACTGCCGCATTCAAGGTTTACATATAGGCCGAAAGACATGCATCATAATGCTTTTACAATAAAGATAGAAAATGTCGTGCGAACTACGAAGAGTGTATGCTGCCAAGGACAAAAAAATGGAATCGATGTACGCAGTTAGTCGAAATTGTTTGAGGGTTATGTTACATTTACTTAATTAATACACCAACAAAAGCACATTTATTCATTTAATGAAAACACTTAAAACGCCCCAACATGTTTCGATCATACGATCATCCTCAGGAAGCATACATTGTTCCCTTAAAAAAATTATAGTTTAAAAGCACTCAGTGAGTGAGTGTTTTTAAACTATAACTTTAGCAAGGAACAATGTATGCTTCCTGAGGATGATCGTATGATCGAAACATGTAGGAGCGTTTTAAGTGTTTTAGTGTGACTTTTAGATCATTAAATGAATATATGTGCATTTGTTGGTGTGTTAATTAAATAAACTACAGAATGCACGGTGCAACGATAAAGATGGTTATGTTACATGTTCATACTTGTGAGATAGTCAAATAAGCACGAAGAATTAAGTGTTGGCTATAAATTTAAGTGTCATTAGGCAAATAAACGTAGCTACTGTGTACATTAATGACAGTTTACTTTCCGTAGTAAAATCCATTCCGCATCCTACTGATTAAATCAGAATTAGTAAAGAGCTAAAATTTTGTATTCCTATACTTCAATTTATTTGATGTTTATGCAACCGCGCATCATACTTCATTACTTACTTACTTACTTGGGGACCGCGGTAGCACATTGGTTAAGGTGTTGTGCTACAAATCGGAAGGTCGCTGGTTCGATCCCAGCTGGTGTCAGTGGATTTTTCATTGACATATAATCCTTCCGATCGCACTATGGCCCTGGGGTCGACTCAGCCTCTAACAGAAATGAGTACAAGGAGTATTTCCTGGGGATAAAGGCGGCCGGTGCGTAAGGCTGACAACCTACCACCATCCTGTGCCGTTGTCACGAAATCTGGAAACCTTAA
>Ga0123352_10012615_pt1 | contig 13373 bp, 11 predicted proteins | sample TergutLab28metaG_FD_89700 | JGI IMG/M metagenome (GOLD analysis project Ga0123352, IMG submission 89700) | Labiotermes labralis P1 segment gut microbial communities from Petit-Saut dam, French Guiana - Lab288 P1 | ecosystem: Host-associated > Arthropoda: Insects > Digestive system > Gut ... | reverse complement strand
TACATGTTTCGGGTATCACAGCCACCCCATCATCAGGAGTTCTAAAAACTGTAACCGCAATCTCCGGTACAGGTCATAATATGTACCGGAGATTGCGGTTACAGTTTTTAGAACTCCTGATGATGGGGTGGCTGTGATACCCGAAACATGTAGAGTGACTTTGCAGTAAATAAATACCTGCATACCGTTGCATCTGGTTGGATTTTTATTAACATTTAATAATTATTACATATTCTCTGTGTTTGTCTCTAGCTAACCCAGCATGTAATGTGCATGCGACGTATTATAGTGACATCTGTGGCCTGTCTGATTCTACCAAACTTTTTCCACCTTATCTCATACAAAGTAAGATTTTCGACAAAAAATGATTGAACATTGATATACGTTCTTATTTTCTGTACAGCGTTTGTACGAAACATTTCTTATTCTAAGAAGAACTGAGCGATATATGATCAAAAATGTACACTTGGTTTTCATGTAAAGTACCCGTTATTATTCTCCCATTTTAATAAAACCTTAATTTTCTCTTTAGATTTTCGAAAATCCCTCTTATTTTGAACTTCGTGAACATCCATCCAGTAGGAACCGAGTTGTTCCGTGCAGACAGACATATATGGCGAAGACAGTAGACGCTTTTCCCAACTTTGCGAACGCGCCTATACATGCTATATATAAATAGTACCTTCCATTTCTGCTTCCACATTATTTGATGAACTGAAGGGAATCCAGAAATCATGCGACTTCGTGGGGCATGAATCCGAAAGAACTTTGGCAACATTCCTGGCGTTAGTAATACACGGCTAATAATTAATGACACTGACTGACAGTAAAGTTGTTTACACCATCTACTGCTTCCCTCCGAAGGCATAAAACGCTTTATTGAACAGAAAAAGGCCTGGCTAGAGCCACTTCTGACTGGGATAATGTGAGATTTTTAAAGCCAAACAAGTATAACGTATTGCTCTACATCGTACAGTCTCTATACAGGTGATATAAAACGCGTAATTCTACTGTTATGTTACATAACGTGACAGTGGAGTAAGAGTATGCAGTAAAACTGTCCATATGCAGGCTACGGAGGCATACTGCGGGATGGAGGTTACGGCTCCACTCACTCTCAACGTCGTCACTAGACGAAGGTGAGTGGTCAGCGTCACACCACGGCCGCTTCACGACCTTGAAGGGCGCTCCTTGTGCACACTAGATAGGAGAGTGGGCGGTCCTAGAAGACGGTATGAATTCTTTGGAGCACAGAATACCTCCTACCCCTGCCCCGAATCGCACTTCGATTCCTCGGTCACATAGCCTATAGTGTAATCACCTTATCGACGAAGCTGTAAGTTTATACAGTGTGTATATGCAGTATATATTGTCCTATAACTTTATACATTGTGTATATTCAGTACATATTGTCTTATAACTTCGAGTATTGAGTAACTCGTATAAATTTGCCACGTTATACAGCACCCTGCTTCTAAAGCGATCACTCTGTAACAGTCACGTCAGAACAAACGTCTCTAATAATGCCACTCACGTACACTATTGAGCAATAAAGAATGCATCGAAAGCCACCATCCATTTCAATGCCTTTCACAACTGTTGTTCCGCCCCTTCCATTTGAAATTTTTTACCCCTCGTAGGCACATGAGTGCGCATGTAAAATTAGTGCTTTTATTATTGACAAAAAGCTATTCTTTGTGTGGGAGATTCAAGTTGCTATAAGCTTATGCTGCATTATATACTTAGGCAGAAAATCGAAATGGTCCATTTCCAGCATCCGTCACTTCAAATAACCAATAAATGGCCACTATTTACAGCAGTATGCTGACAAGATGTTTATTCTTTACCAACGAGTAAATTTAATAGCTTTGAAAGCGAAATGGCAGAAGTCTTAAACCGAAAAACTGAACTGACTTAGAATGAGTGAGGATGGGTATGCAAAGTTTTCTGTGACGGGAATTAAACCTGGATGTTCCATTCCTGCAGAACTGCGATAAACTTTCCGCTTTCGTAAACCTCTGTTTATATCTCATTACGATAATATGCAATATGCAGATTCATTATTACATTAATTTAAAATCAATAATAAGGCTAGCTGAAATCCAGCGGAAGGTATTTTCTTTTCTACTTTCATCCCACCTCTTCCGTCGTTCATCCCTTTCTTAGCTCAATCCTCTTCCCCCCCTTTCACATAACAGTAAATAACGTTATATCGTTACAACTTTAACGTCAAGGGTAGGTCAGATGCATTAGTACGAGTAGATATTTAGTGCAATCACAAAGTAATATTACAATAATTGATTTGCACAATGTAAACTATATGTCAATTATTATCGTTATGGCATGTCTTTTGCGTGCGATACTAAATCCTTCTACGCACCCCTTTTGCAAGGATGCGGGGTGAAACAATTATAACATGGTCAAACACAAATATTTTTCTACTGGATATTATGCCAGTTGGTACAGTGTATTTATTCATTCTCTCACTTCATACACCACAATCCTCCTCTCAGATATCAACCCTCCTTTTTTCGAATCCAAATTTTGGTTCCATTTTTGCAAACGAACGCCGCTGGCCTATATCCTCAACCACACGAATAAAATCAACATTATTCAATTTATGTTTCAGACTAATTTTAACATTATTCTCCCATCCACAATTAGTTCTACACGATGGTCTCTTTCTTTCAAAGGCCTACTCACTCATTAAAATCTTTTACGAACTTCCTCTAGCTCCCTGCTTGCTAGTGTTTCATCTATTCTATGTTCCTTTATATGGCCGCCGCCCTATTGGTAACAACGAGGAAGGAACACACACGACTTCTTTATCCAGCTCTCGGTACCCAAAAGCATTTATAGGTGCAAAGGCTCGACACCTCGAAACATCTATCAAAAGACACACAGTCACGTCTTACACAGATGTTTTTTGCTAAGTAATTTGTGAGAGAAGGTAGGTATGACGCAGAAGAACTGGACGGTAACAGGTGCAGAATAAAGTAACCAATTCAGTGAAAGGACTAAAGGACTTTATTTTGTCCTTCTGATACTATCGAGGGACGATAGAGGCCGAGTTTATCTCCCTTGGGATATAGATGAGCATATTGCTTCCAGTTCGCTTCGTCTCAACGTCGGTAACCCATTCAACTCTTATGAATAGAGGGACTCCATACCCAGCAGGGGTTGAGGAAAAGATTGAGTGAGAGAGAAAGTGGAAGAGTGATGGCACTCTAAGGGACATTCACTGTTAACAATGCGGTGGTGCCATATGTGCCTCACTGTGCTGGTGGGGTTACAAATGTGTCACATTTGAAGCAATAAGACCAAACATATATTATATCGCGTGAACCAAAAAAAATTGTCAATCTTGTTACAATTTTCGGAAATGTATATCAATAAGAGGTGACGGTTTATGATCGACTTAGTGCGTATGTTATTCACTCACATAAGACACAGTTATCAGTGTCCGACTTATGACAGTTATTGTAAAGTGGCCTTGATATGTACATACTGCTATTTGTAAAAGCCAGTATCCAACGGATGACGTCAATCAGCAGAAGGCCCCAAAAATACATTTTTAACTATAAGGTACAGGTATGGGCCGCATAATGACGTTTCGGTTAGCGACACAACGCATATAGGACGGTGGTTCCATAAGATTACAATATTATTATATTATATTATAATACAATTGTGTTACAATTGACTACAGTATTCACTACAGTAACATGCTGTACAGGTTTGTAGCCTAGAAGCAATAGGCTATACCATATAGCCTAGGTGTGTAGTAGGCTGTAAAATCTAGGTATGTGTAAGTACACGTTAGCACAACGATGAAATCGCCTAACGACATATTTCTCGGAACGTATACTCGTCATTAAGCAACGCATATCTGTACTCTCAATGTCCGACAAATAGCATTAAAGCCATCCAGCCCCATGTACGTATTTCCACACAGATCACGTGAAACGTTACGAAGCAGCTACATTTAAAATGGTGCCATAAACCATCAAATAAAAACACTAACTTCATTTTTCTCTCGTCGTTCAAATGATTTCCAAGCACCAAAGTACTCATTTATTGTTACTGAGATGCAAAATGTAACATGCTTTGTCCAGACATCCTCTGACTTACGAAATTTGTACATTCAAGAGCTCGCTACTTGACACTACAACGAGTCAAATAAATCCGGTCAGTATAACCGAATGTAAGTTTCATTTTAATATTATTATTGTGCGTCCTTGAAATTAGTGACTATATTGATAAGATCCTTCTATACTACAGCAGAACATTTTTCTGTGGCACAATGTGACAAGTCGGGCCTACGTCGCCTTCTCGTTGGGATTTACACAACACACAATTGGACACGCACACAAGTAGGAATCCCCTGAACGAGTGATAAGTTCGTCGCAGAGATATTAACCTTTTGGCGCCGGAATTATTTTTTTAATTTTAGCACACCCTGTATATAAAATGTGAATAATACAGGAACCAAATACGTTAGAATTATGAAACAAACAGCATTTTGAAGAGAAAATAAAAACGGAGAGTATATACCATGCTTAAAATATTCAGTACTTATATTTGTTGAATAAATATATAAAATGCAACTTTAGAGGTTAGCGGTGCGGTACGACCACTATAGTTGACATTAGGCGTCAAAAGGTTAATCTACACAATACACAACAAATATTACAGACGAACATCCATGCCCTCAGCGGGATTCAAGCAAGCAATCCCAACAATCAAACAGCTGCAGATCTACTGCTTAGAACACACGGCCACCGGACTGGGCAGTCCATTAGAGGTGGGTTCCAATCCTAGTCAGACCATCGCGCGGCATAAAAATATAAAAGGAAAACTTTCTGCATATTTAGTTCCATTATGCTGGTAATGCATATATTCAACTGTATGGCGGGTTCCGCACCCTACAGGCGATAGCACACCCCGACACTCTCATATTATTATGATTTCTCTCCACTCGTGACATTTGAGGCATTTGTGCGTGAAACCAGCTCTTTTGGAAGTTTCGCTCAGAATGGACGTTCGCGTTGACAAAGTCAAAACACGTGTGACTTTTCCAGCTTTATTCAATGTGAGCACAGGAATTACGGAGTCCGTGAGTAATCAAACGACAAAGGCAATTTACTCACAAAGTATCGTTGAGGCGCACTCCCGTAAACATTTTTGCCGTGGGAAAGCAATAATTATGACATATTCTGAATGTGTGTCTGTAGCCTTTGTTATCCAACACGCAAAGTGCAAACGCCGTATTATAATGTCAACTGTAGCCTCATTGGTTCTAGCATATTTTTCGACATTATCTCATAAAAGAGCACAATTTTCGGAAAAACGTTATTGAACACACAAGTGTGATTTTTATCATTCTAAAAGGGGACTGGGCAAGATACTATCAAATGTACACAGGTCTTCGTGTAAAGTAGTCACGCGAGAAATAAATGGAATTTTAATTTTCTCGACACATTTTCGAAAAATTCTCAAATAACAAATTTCATGCAAATCAGTCCACTGGGAGCCGAGATGTCCCATTCGGACGTACAGACGCGCGAAGGGATAGGCAGATATCACAGATCTAATAGTCGTTTTTCGCAATTTTGTGAAAGTGCCTAAAAAGGAACACCATCAACAGAGGTCGGGCTCTGTGTCTCTTGTCATTTGAATGAAACGTAGACAGAAATACTCTGAGTAAAGATATCGGACGTTTATATTATAACTGCCAACAATTCATCGTCAAAACGTTCACTCCCTGTGGTTTCTTTTAAAGCAGCTTCGGTCTTCACAGTTCTCTATTTCATTTCGTGTGCCTAATTTCGTTTGTTGTTCAGAGAAACCTTCAAGAAAAATTCCCGTCAACGACGAATTTGAAAAGAGGCAAATTAATATATTAACAATGAAATGTCAGGAACTGCGACGAAGGGAGATTTCTCTTTGCAAGCCATGTATTTTAAAGTTTCCTTAGTGTTAAGGTATTTTATCTCGATGCTACATTAACTTATATTGAAAATTCATACTCATTCATAAGAATAAATAAAGAAGACGCGAATTAATTTGCGATAATACTAGATATCGGTAAAAAAAAAACTCATGCAAAGAATAAATATTATTCTGCTCATGATTTATGTCTACTGTCCCTACAAACAGGTACAAACGAAAGGCGCAGGAAATCTGTAAAATTGCAAGGCGCAGAGTCATTCTTCACTAGCTACAGTTCCTACGCGCGTCAGGAAATTCTCCGAATTTTTTGTCCCGGAAGTAGAGTATTGTGTTTATAAGACCTCGATATTTGTCCACACACTGAACCAGGTGGATCCATTCCACGTACTCCCATCCGATTTCTCTAAGGTCTATTTTGATTATTCTCCTATTTGCCACTAAACCGTCGGAGACACTTTTTCTGAATTATGAAAATAACAGCCATTTTGTGTCAATTTCCCTGTAAACTCCCAAACTACTCATCAATTACGAAGACCAAACCATTAATTCTGTCCATAAAAACATTGGTTGTTTATTCTGAGAACTGCAAAGGCACATATAAACTCCGTGGGCTAAATGCTTCAAGGTTTAGCGTTTAAGTTTGTAAAATAGAAGAGGGTCTGATGGACAATTCATTTACAATAATATTTATGCACGATATCTATCTCAGACGCTTGAATTGGCAACTAACTACACAAACACGGAAAAATCACCCTGTAGATCAAGCGTTATTTAGAGATCACAAAACAAATTTATACTAGAAGCTCAGCATAGCAGAATACCTTGCGCAGCGCATTAAAAACACAACCCAGTGCTCTGAAACTGAACCTACACAAGCAACAACAGTGCCAAACAATGTAGAAAATGTATGTGTAATATAACACTGGGGCGCTTTCGAAACGTTGCATCCTGCATAGCTCTCAAGTGTTCAAATTGTTTAATACACAGTTTCACTTTTCGCTTGATTAACTACTGTTATTAGGATCTGTCTTTATATTTACCCAATGAACTTCTTGTTCATATAACCATACAAATTTTATTTTCTTCAAATTTATGGGCATACTATACCATATAGCTTCTGCCCGTCTAAGTACTAAAAGTTTGTAATTTCTGACTTACAAGAAATATTTCGTGCAGAGGTTATGGCCATATTTGTAATACAAGAATATAACATATTTCACAAGCTTAGATATAAGCAACAAATATCAAATAATTTTAATCATGAGGAAGGCGATGTCACAACATGCAGTTAACGCCGATTGTTACGTCACACAACAAGTTGCAATGTAAATTATTATGTAATTACAATCATGTATCAATCAGTAAGTATAAAATAATATGTCTGCATTATTGCCTCAATAATCCGTCAGGAAAAATGTATCTCACCCTCAAAATTCCACCCCCCAAAAATAATAAGTATTAAAAACCACAAAACGAAGCCATAATCTAAATTACCCATAAAGTAAATCGCATTTTTGACCCATGTTACTAAAAACTATCGTTTACGTGTTTCGCTCTAAGTATTTTTATAAATACCTTGTAAAGGGAACACCTTATTTGACAAGAAATGCGAGTTCTGATTTCATTTGTAATTCCATCTGAAAGTTGTTATATTTAACAAAAATATTCAGTATGATATTATCACACACATAATAGAGTGTTCATGTAAAGTGCCCTATTCTTATGCTTTTATACAAACCTAAATTTATCAACAGATTTTAAAATTATTCCCTATAAAATTTTCAGGAAAATTTATCCGGTGGAAGCTGATTTGTTACATATGGATGGACGAAAGGACGGAGGGGCATCACGAAGTTAGTAGTAGATTTTCGCAATTTTGTGAATGCGACTCAGAACGGCAGCACGAGGTCTCTGGGGTCACTTAAAACTTTCCCAAAAAGCAGGCCATCGGACAGGTTTATGCGCCTTAAGGCAAGAGAAGAAAAGCGAAGATTCAAAAAAGCTCAACTAACAGTTCTGCACTTCATAATCCAAAAGAAACAGCAAATAACATACAACATAAGTTTGTTTTCCAACTTTGCAGTTATTTGTTATCGTAGCGAAATATCGTTCCTGACAGTGAAATACAGAACAAGATCGTGCATTCCAAAAATTTTGGATGAAAGGATTTTTCGCCTAAAGATTACAGGCGGAAATTGTCGAAACATGCAGTGAAAAATAGCAAGCACTAAACAGTTAGTTGTATGTTACAATAACATACAGCATATACTTTCCGCTCTCTACCGGTGTGTGTGTGTGTGTGTGTGTGTGTGTGTGTGTGTGTGTGTGTGTGTGTGTAGTCAGAATACGAAGATTGACAATAATTCCTCTGAAAAGGTGGAAGAGTTCAACTTCAAGAAATCAAAACACTATTTAGAAAGAAATTTAGGAGACATTCATGTCAGGGAATGCTTGCTATCATTCGGTGCAGAACCTTTATTTCCCAGTACGCTATTCAAAAATATAAAGATTAAGATATACAAAACTATAATTTTTCTTGTTGTTATGTATGGGTGTGAAACTTGGTCGCTCATATTGAGGAACGAACGTAGCCTGAGGATGTTTAATAATAGGGTGCTGATGAGAATATTTGGATGTAAGAGGGACGAGGTAAAAGGGGAGTGCAGAATACTACATCATGAGGAGCTTAGTGATCTGTACTGCTCACCAAATATTGTTCGGGTGACCAATTCGAGAAGAATGAGGTGGACGGGGCATATAACACGTATTGGGGAGAAGAGAGATGTATAGAGGGTATTGGTGGAGAAACCTGAAGGTAAGAGCCACTTGGAAAACCCAGGCGTAGATGGGAGGATAATATTAAAATGGATCTTCAGGAAGTGAGATGGAAGGCATAACTGGATTGATCTGGCTCAGGGCAAGGACAGGTGGCGGGCATTTTTAAATGCGGCAAAGAACCTAAAGGTTCTATAAAATTAGGGTAATTTCTTGACTAGCTGATAGCCGGTTAGCTTCTGAAGAAAGACTCTACTCCGTGGATTAAATTATATATATATATATATATATATATATACTTACGTACTTACTTACTTACTTACTCCATGGTGCAGAGTCCTTCTTGAGAAACTAACTGGTTTGCAGCTAGTCAAGAAATTCCTCTTATTTCACGGAACCCGAAGGTTCATTACCGCACTCACAAGCGTCCGCCACCTGTCTGTATCCTGGGCCAGCCCAATCCAGTCCATATACCCACATCCAACCTCATGGAGATCCATCCTAATATTATCCACACATCTACGCCTAGGACTCGCCAGTGGTCTCTTTCCCTCCGGTTTCCCCAACAAGACCCTATACACCCCCTCTCCTCACCCATACGTGCTACATGCCCAACCCATCTCATTCTTCTCGATTTTATCACCCGCACAATATTGGGTGAGGAGTAAAAATCATTTAGCTCCTCGTTACGCAATCTCCTCCATTCCCCCGTTACCTCGACCCTCCTAGGTCCAAATATTCTCCTCAACACCATATTCTCAAACACCCTCAGCTTCCTTTCCTCCCTCAATGTCAGCGACCAAGTTTCACTCCCATACAAAACAAAAAGCAAAATTATAGTTCTATATATCTTAATCTTAAATTTTTGGATAGCAACCTAGAAGACAAAAGATTATGCACCGAATGGATTAAATTATATATATAAATTCGTTTTCTTGTTTCTTCAGTTGGTTGCTTCACTGTTCACGCATTTCTCGCATGAGTGCGAGAGATGACAGAGCACACGTTACTGACACCCCCAGCTCGACGTCACCAGATTCAGGCTGTGTAGTCACTACATGTTCCTCAGGCCTTTAGAAGAACCAAGACTGCTTAATGGCACAAGTTTATCAATCAAAGTGCCATACGTTGCTGAATCAACGATATTAAATGGCTGTGCAAAAGGAAGAGAAGTAATTTCTCCTAAAACAGCAAAAATTCAAATAATTTCTAGTGATATATCATTCCAGTTCAGACGATTGCAGTTTCCATTAGGCCTGGAATTCTCTATGTCTATCAGCGAAGCACATGGACAGTTCCTTGAAGCCGTAAATATTATTCCTGAAACGAAGTGTTTTTCTGTCAGACAGTTATAAGTACCTTGTTCCGGAGTTGAAAGTACGAAACTAGTGTACAAATATGTCCTTTCATGACAAATAGAATTATTGTCCGTCTAGAGGCATTACATTAGACACAACCTGCCTCAAGGTCTTAACCGATGAGGAACAATAAAAATGAATCTTCCAGAATGGTACATAGTTTAATACTGCACTTAAATTTTGATGGTTTGTTTAATTTTTCTAATAGTCTTTTAATGAAGCAACCACGGCCCGTCGGAGAACGGTTGTGTATCGGCTACTAAGAAATAAACAAAAAATAAGCAATAGTTACGCGTTGTTCATTAATCTCTTTACTACAACAGAATATACTTAATTCCTAGGCACATACTTGAACGATTAGAAAATTACGCCTTATTCAGTTCTGAAATTTCTGCTTGACCTAATGAAGTAAGTTTTTTACGCAACTAATAGCTATGACGTTATAGAAATGGTTTATTTGACAAATTATTTAAAATTGTGAAGTCTTGATAATTTAATATGAAATATTTGCAATAAATTCAAACATATATTTTGAAGTATGATTAACATAAAATCCCGTTCAACGTTATGGCGTTAGAATGACATGTTCGTGCAGTTGGATCTCAAGGAGACGTTTCTAAACCAAACTGATTGGAATATTCGGTCACCAAACACAAATAGACAGCTACACTATTCATAGTGATAAAGAAGGCACCTCGCCTACTGCCCTATGAAATTCGTAGAATCACTCAGGTTGATTATCTTGCAGCCAGCATGCACGCAGTTCCTGTAAATCTGCACCGATATTCAGTTTTCCTTCACACCGAGAAGCAGTAATACTCACCTCATCGAAATAAAAATCTGTTTCAACTTTCGGTAGCCGAGACGGATGTGATTAATTGGATTACAGAAGCTTTCTTGGTGCCTCTTAGAAACTTTCGTTGTTATTTTATAATAGACCAGGCCCACTGGTTCTCAGTTCTTTCCATATCCAGCAATACTGACCTCCGCGGCAAGGAGTAATACTTGTGAAATAAAGTGAAATCCTAACTTGATGCAACTAGGTAATTTTATTGGTGTATTCTTAGCTCGACATGTTTCGGGTACATACGCCCATCATCAGGAGCATTAGATGTTGATTTGTAGCATATGGTTTTCTGCACCGAGTTTTTGGGTGGGTGTTGGTCTTGAGAGCAGCTGCGTAGGTCGTGTGTACGGTGCGGATGGTGCCGTGCACACCTAGATGATCTATGCACGGCACCATCCGCGCCGCACACACGACCTACGCAGCGGCTCTCAAGACCACCACCCATCCAAAAACTCGTTGCAGAAAACCATACGCTGCAACTCAACATCTAATGCTCCTGATGATGGGCGTATGTATCCGAAACATGTAGAGCTAAGAATACACCAATAAATTACCTAGTTGCATCAAGTTAGCATTTCACTTTATTTCATGGGGAAGACGCACGGTCAAACAACCCTCAAGTAATACCTACTTGATAGGCTAACTGTCGTTCATCTACTGAAGAAATTCGCCGCGCTTTATCCTACTTGCATGTACAGTACCACATTAATAGAGCGCACTACTAAATGCTACTGTGTACCAGCAGCATAAAACGCACACTTTCATAATCCCATTTCCTTACCAAACATATTATCAGGCCACTATTCTCCCATTTCCTCCTGCGTATTCAATGTGATTCTTTCATTCAAGTTACGGGTATTACCACTAAAATCTTGTATGCATTTCTGTCTTCTCTCATGCATGCTACAGTTCCCCACGTCTCTCTTGATTGAACGATTGTAATAATCTTCACTTAATAGTGAGGTTACAAAGAGCGAAACTCGTATCACAAACTTCGTCCTTCTGTTACTTCATAGCTCTTAGTCCAAATATTCTCTTCACAGCCTTTTATCATCCTCTATCTTATGTTCTTCTCTTAAATTGAAGGACGAAGTTTTACAACTACATAAAACCGTAATTTAGAATCATTATACAGAATTAGTCCATACCATCTCATAGGCAAGGCAGTTATCGCAAACTCAGCTCTTAGTAACATCTCGAGTTTCCTGAAATGCTAATCAAAATGTTTACACGAATTAGAATTTTAAATCTTATCTTGAATATTTCCTCTTTAAATAATACATACGAAGATCAGGAATCTTGGATTTTAAAAAACACTAAAAACTCGGGTTAGCTCTCATTCTTCATGTAACATAAAACAACTTGCTTAATGCTTTGAAGCACTGACAGAGATAGAGAGATGCAATAAATAAGAACAAAGGAGTATATGAAAAGTAAATTCATGGGAGAAGTGAGAGAGAGACTACTTCTGGCTGAGTGACAGAGCACCACTCTGTTAGATTGTCAGACGTCGCTTGCCCGTCCTTCTGATGGGAGTAGTGTGAAAATGCATACCTTAGAGGGGTGACAGTATTGTCTTGACACAATGACTACGACACTTCAACAAATATCTTAAAAAGTGGGTGCTTACCTCAAAGCAAACACGCAGGATCAACCTAAATAACCAAGTAACTAATTAACTAACTCCATGGAGCAGAGTCCTTCCTGAGAAGCTGACAGGTCCTCAGCTACTCAAGATATTACGGAACATTTATGAATCCTGGACTTCCAAAACCGCAAAAGCAAGGGACGGACAACTGTCCTTATCCTTACCCTGATCAATCCAGTCCATTACACCTCATTACACTCCTTGAAAATCCATTTTAGTATTATCCTACCCTTTAAGCCTGGGTCTTCAAAGTAGCCGCTTTCCATCAGGTTTCCCCAACAAAACACTGTATGAATATTTCCTCTTCCCCGTACTTGTTACACGGCCTACCCATCTCATCCTTCTTGATCTGTTCACTCGAATAATATATGGTGAGGGGTAGAGATATTAAAGCTACTCGTTAAGAACTTACGATCCTCATTACAAATACCAGTCTATTAATCTTTTACGAAGAAAAAGGAGCTGTGCTGTTTGAGAATCATACTAAAAATATCGGTAAAATGTGTGGTTAAAATGAAGTTTTCGGATTTTAAAACCGGTAGTACATAAATCACTGCGCTTTATCCTCATTGTTGCACCGTGCATTTCGTAGAATCACTTTAATTATCAACCACTTACATAAAATTTCACATTAAAACACTTAAAATCGCTCCGACATGTTACGATCCTAAGATCATCCTCAGGGAGCTACGTTGTTCCTTGCTAAAGTCATTTTAAAAACATTCGCATAATATTTCCATTATATTAACAGGATGTTGTGGCAGCATATCGTGTTGTGTAAGAGTACGTTGTT
>Ga0123352_10012614_pt1 | contig 13373 bp, 4 predicted proteins | sample TergutLab28metaG_FD_89700 | JGI IMG/M metagenome (GOLD analysis project Ga0123352, IMG submission 89700) | Labiotermes labralis P1 segment gut microbial communities from Petit-Saut dam, French Guiana - Lab288 P1 | ecosystem: Host-associated > Arthropoda: Insects > Digestive system > Gut ... | reverse complement strand
CGTTGCGCTGACCACGTGACACCCCTCTATCCGCAAAAGTTGGCACTAACTTCGCCGACCGGCGGCAGCCGCTCTGTCGGTATAGTTCGCGTGCGGACTAAGGCCACGGAGTTTAGTTTTTTACTCCCTCCATCTGCGCTCACATTTCGAATGGGAGAACAATTTGAATACAAATTCATACAGGTGGGATTGCAATTCTGTGTATTACCGAAGTGCTTCAGTTTTTCTAGAAATTATCTCCGTCTACCTGATGCTGTGTTGTATTGCACTGTACTGTACTTTCCAAGCCACTTGTAGTGTTCTGTCATTTTTTTAATCTCCAAGCCCTGAATTTTATAGCGTTTGCTTTAGGAAGATAAGCTTCTGCATTTATGCCTTCCAGTGCAAACTGTTCTGTCACACAGTTACGACTCCATTACGAAATATCAACGATTGAAATCCGAAACCTACGATGAATGGAGTGTTGTGTGTTCTGGATTAGGAGAAATATAAATTCGGGGGACCTTTAAAGCCGAAACACGTGGGACATTCACGAGAGTCCATTAATCTGGATGAAGCCAGTTCTTATCTAAACAGAGGCACGAAATGCTACAGTTCTATGATTCTATTGCTTAGCCAATCCGTTTGCGATTCAGCAGTATTTTAACTAGATAACCTCTGTTTCCTGTAAAACTAAGATAAATTAAGATCATATCCATATCATATTGGTATCGTGTAATATACCGAATACGGAAGTCATTTCAAAATTTCTGCACATCCAGTCCAGTTTCCACTCGGTCTTGTCAGAATCTCCGAATTTTTCAGTAAGACTTGTTTTCGAGTCAACGTAGTTATATGCAGTGTCGATAAATAACCAGACATTCAACTTCTCTATTCACATAATGAGATGAAATTTTTATACAGCTAGATGAAGAGTTTTCCCGTGGCACTGCCGTTAAAATCTCGATAAGTGTTTGCTTCCCCACTACCGCTTCATTTACACTTGGTAACTAACACTTCAATCTACGCTTTCCATTCCTGAATAAGATAATGTATTGTACAACAGACCAGTCATCATATTATAGCACTGCAATTATAAACTTCATAGTTTTAGAATGGACAGGGGAAGAAGAAAATCTCTGAACTGAATGCTAGCAATATTTCCAAATTTAACCTGCTCTAAATTCATCGTCATCTCGTATTTGGCAAACTATAAAAAGCAGAGTGTCTGTGATTTCAGGAAAGGTTCAGCTTCGCTGACACTCACAGGCCACTGTCTATAATGTTCCCACGACTATAAACTAAGCGGATGCTAGGAGATCACATATGATTACCCGATATTCTCCATTTGTACTGTACAAGAACTAGATCGTTACGAATTTTTTTTTTCGTGAGTCATACCTGTGTAACAGCTAGGAAGCGCATCTACATATTTTGCATGTTAGTCTACTTTTGTATCAAAGCCAAATTATACAGCCCGTCTTCATCTAAGAGACTCAACCCGAAAAACGTTTGAAAGTTTACATCTGATGTTTTCCATGTGTCTAAATTTGTACAAGCCCTATGAAGTAAAAAATATGCATTCACTCCGCCTCTGAACCTACTGAAGCACTGCAAAGTCATAGTCTATATTCAACCATGTGTCTAAACCTACTTACGCTCTGTAGAGTTACATTCTGTATTCAGTCACGTGTTTAAAACTTACTGAAGCACTACACAGTCACAATATATTCAGCACGTCTAAACCTGCTGAAGTACTACAAAGTCACAATCCTTATTCACTTACGCGCCTAACCTTGCTGAAGCACTGCAGAGGCACAATTTATATTCAGCTACGTTTCAATTCCTACTGAAGTACTAGAAATTCACAATCTATGTTCAATGACGTGTGAATACCTGCTGAAGCACTTCAAAGATAAAATCTATATTCAACCAGGTGTCTCTATTGCTGAAGCAAAAGAAAGTCACAATCTATATTCAGTCACTTGTCTATATCTGCTGAAGCAATAGAAAGTAAAATAACGAATTTCATCCGCGTATCTAATACTCCGCAATCACTACAATGACGCAAAATATGTTTTCCACTTATGCTACAGCTGCGCGAGCCCTATAAAGCCATAGCCTCTATTTGTAGGCGAGTCTAAACCCACAAAAATTTTACACACTTCCGCTAAGATAAACGCTTGAGCACGTTGAAGGGGAAAAGGATGAGGGGTGTAAAAATTTTTATTTTATTTTTATGATGATTCGAATGGGTTGGGTGTTGATCGATTTTGAAATTGTTTTCTTGAATTGCTTGTCATTATTCTACACTAAATCCCCGAGTGTTGGTGTTTACGTGGATCATCTTTGGTGTTATTAGATTTATAAAAAAAAATATGTTTTGCTCTGTCTTCTTTTTCTCCTCCCTGTACTGATTCGTTTCATGAGCTTCGGTATTAAAAGAAAGTTGCTGATTTGAACTTACGTGAGTATTTTACAAATATTAGGGACCTAATGTGGTGCTGGCGTCAGTCGCAGGTCACACGTTCGTACGTTCGTAAATGCGGGGAGAATAAGTTTGGTTTCACATGTAGCTGCATTTCGTTCACACAAGATTCCGTAACAATCATTCAGTGGACTCCAGATTTGAAGTGCGAAAACCACGGGCATGGCAAACAGACACACACAGAATAACAATTTCATCAGCCAATGTCACAGACATACAAGGCACACACTCACCAAACACAGCGGCAAGGTGAATAGAACCGCCGACGTCTTTCTGTACGGAAACTCAGTTATGTGTGCTAGGAAATATGTGGCGGTTTTTTATCTCATCGATTTAAGTAACATATTTTGCTTTCTTTTATACATGGTGATGTAAGTGATTCACTTCATCTAATTTCCTTTTGGAGGACATATTACTGTTACCGCTCAGTATAGCTTGTAATTTTTTAATTTAGCCTTTGCGTGAGCCTATGGAGTGCTGCGGACAATAGGGTGAATTTAGAGTTAGGCGAGGGAAGATGGTCCTTAGATACAGCATCCCTGTTGTGTTTTATGTAAATTAGGGGGGGGGTGGTACGTCAAAACACACCCCGTCTTTGTATCCTATTTATGAGGCTGACGACATGTTTCGGCCAATGTGGGCCATCCTCAGGTCACAAAAATATATAATGAGGAGAAAATATACAGTAGGAGAACATTAGTTGTTGTGCATATTTTAGGCTTTCAACGAGATCTCATTTTCTTGCGGTTATCTATATGGGAATTAATAATGTATTCGACAGGTAAAGTGAATGGAGAATAAAGTATATATACATGTTGTAAGTGATGTCTTATGAGAAAAGTGCCTTGAGTTTAAAGTACATATGTATGTTTTACACTTCGATTGCTGGGAAAAGAACCAAGTGGGGATAGTAGTGCTCAGTGGAAAGCTTGGGGTATCCCGAGCTTGTTCGTGGCGTTAGTACGTCCGTGGCGGCTACATGGACGTTTCAGGCTGGCTGTAATAAACACAACGGGGATGACGAACCTTATGATGGTGGAAGTATTCGTTTAGATCGAGTATCCTCAGCCTGTCAGGTCGTAGAAAAGATGGTTTTTGTGGGAAGCCGAGAGGTATTTACTAGGGCAAGTACCAAAGGCATTTTGTCTCTAACGGTCTAGCTCTTTTGTTTGCACGTTTGGGGTAACCAGACGTAAGGAATTTGTGCTTAGTTATTTTCGGGAGGGAAGAGCCCGGAATGGAGGTTAGCTCCAGTGCCGCGCTCAAGAAAAGAGAGTGTGTGTAACACTGTGTTTCTTATTCATACGCATCGAATGGAACTGAGAGGCGTGATGATTCGTTAAGTGGCCAAACCTTAAATACCCCCAGGGGTTAGGGTCTCAGAGCCACCGAAACGAATTCGTTTGCCGTGCTCCAGAAACCATTAATGAGCTGGTACAATATCAGGATGTTGAAACGCACTGAATATACACGTGAACAAATCTAGCTAAAAATAGAATAGTCTAACGTTGCAAAGAAGGGAGTAAGTGTTTTATTTTGTTGGGGTATTAATTTAAAATACAGCAGATGTAGGTAAAATTGATGATACCCAAGACACTTCTTCAAAGCTTAAACCCAATAATTTGCTTAATTTATATACATTTAGGGACTAATATAATTAGATTAAAAGACATTTAATTACGGTTTACAATAAGAACACTGGCGCAGAGCGTCTAAATTTAAATACTGTACAAGAGGGCAATGAAAGATGAAATCCTATTTACGTAATTGACTAAGATTAAAGTGTCTGCTTTATTAAATATAAGCTCAAAGCTGTCCGCAGCACAGGATGAACGTAATCTACAGACAGATTTTCATACAACCCTTGAAGTTGCTTTAGAATCTTCACCAAATCAAACGTAAATTTCCGAAAGATATTTATTTTCTTTTGTTCCTTTGAAGACGTTTTCGATGCATGAGGCTAAACAAATGTAAAATGATGAGATGGTCAGTAAATAATGCATTAATGCAAACACGGAATGAGGAACCTGTGAGCTCATTTCAAGTATCATCCTACATTTATCTGGGGTTTTGAGGAAATGAGTGAATGCTACGAAAACCTTATTTATTCAAAGGATTTTATTGAATTCCTTTCCCATTTACCACATTAACATAGGAACTTAAATGATTAAGAATTCAGTTTATCGTGCCATTCTTATAGGCAGATTTCAGGGGAAGTGATAAATTATTTTCTCTTTTGAAATATAGGTTTTGAGGGATTGTCTTTTTTTTTATTCTAACTTTTATCACAACACTATACACTTTGTCAAATTCAACGGAAACAACAAAATGTTTATATATATATCATTCTCAATAGCTTCTGCAAGAGTATGATTATTAGAGCACTCTTATCATTTTATCATTTGTAATTTCCAAACTAACGCCAACTGTAACATAATACCATGACTCCGTAACGTATACTTGAAAGGGGTGAAGCAATGGGGGTCTTAGCAACGAATTACTCTGGAAACAAGTCGCTTCATGCACACATTATAGGGTCTGCATGCAGTAACCAGACAGAGAGAAAGTTGGGATATATCAAAGACTTTAGAAAATGTCCGCACACTGTAACACTTTTGGCGCATTTGTTCTATCACTGTTCCTAAATATTCATTTCTTTATAGTTTCCAGAGAAAGACACAGTAAGATTTATCCGTTTCTTAATACCAGATCTGCAATCGATCTTTATCGAGATATCGCAAGCGGAGAAATTTACATTCAAATATTTTTAACTTCCATGCACGACGTTAATAACCGTTAATACTTGATGCTCCACACTCTGCCGTTTCTTCAGTCGCAGCGCGTGCTTCACAGAGAGCGCAGACTCTGTTAGTTATGACGACCAATCACTGCGACTGATCATAACCTACGCAGGTCTTTATATAAATTGCCTGTTATTTCTATACTATTTACAGAACCCGCAATGTGAACGGGAACAAATTTGAGTGGAAACGACAAATATAAAATTCCACGAAAATCCGTTTAATGGTATTCGCCATGACATATTCGCCATGACATATTCGCCATGACATATGCGGACAGACTTCCGACATCATTTTTAACACGAAAACATATTAAATAAGTTAAATATTTTCTACTCTACAAATACAGCTCTATTTTTCCATGACCATTTTGGAATTGTCCCTAAATTTGTAGCACGTTACTGAAAATTGTCATTTTTGTTTGGCCCTAGAGATTTGGCCCTCAGTTTAAATAATCTCTCGGAATCGTAGACCAGTAGTAGGAAACCAACACACAAGACATAAATGAGCTAAAGTTATAAATAACCATGTAATATATTTTGAAATTTTCTATTAAAATATTCCATATTTATTTCCTGTTTTGCGGTATATTTTAGGCTTAAGGGTGAAGTCGTAGAATACTGTATAAATTTTTCCCCCATGGCGTAAGAAGCCCTAGTGGGCAAGGCGCTCCTCATTAGCGAGGCTTCACAGTCACACTCAGTTATACGACACTCGGTAGGACTCTTCTGGAAGAGTGAACGGCACAACGCAGATACCACTACCTGACAACACCCAACATTCACAAGAGACAGACATCCACGCCCCTAGTGGGATTCGAACCCGCAATCCCAGAAAGCGAGCGGTCGCGTCGTTTGGTTTGCTGTATGCTGGAGGTGAGATGTAGTTAGGCTGCAGTAGTGTCCGGGTTGCAGGGTCGAGCCTGCATCCCGGACACTACTGCAGGCTAACTACATCTCAACTCCAAACCAAGAACGACGCGACCAATGTGGTAAACAACATCATAGTCGCGAGCTCCTGATGATGGACGGAAAACCCTTCTGAAACATGTAGAGCGACCTACAGAAATAAATAAATTGTGAAACGTTGCATCCTGTTGGTTGTACTCTGCGAATATATTAGCGATGCACGGAACTATGAATGTTAAAAATCAGAGGACACTTCACACTGATACTCAGCATACGAAGGGTATAGAATTTAAAGGGCGGAGACTTAAACAAGTGCATTAAGCTTACTTTCGAAGCATTTTTTTTAATATTGATGATCAAAACGAATGGGGCGTATGTTTCTAACAAAGAATATTATAACTACATACTTCCGCATAATTTCGTATACATTCATTTCGTTTTGATCTTTATGTTACTGACTGAAAGGAGGAAATCTATATCATGTTAAATCTAACAAAATGAAGATTTTTTTCAGTGCCAAACACAAAAGAAAGCCAAAAAGAAAAACTTCAAAAGACGAGGAAGTACAGCTAATTGTTAATTTTTCAACTTCGGTTACATTACTCAGAAAAATTACACTTCTTCACACGAATTCCAATGAACGCTCTGAACAAGGTCTAAAACTTATTTGAAAGAGAGAAAAATTGAAAAGAAGAGACACGTTTTATGCGGAGGAAAGACAGAATGAAGGAAAGAATTTTGAAGAAAAATCGCGAAAGGAAAACTAGAAAGAGCTAAGAGAAATTACAGGTTGTTCCAGGTATGAGAGTGGTGGGTGAGAGTGAAAGATCATAAAGGAAAGGAGAAATGTATAAAGTGGATCAACTGAACTGTGTTTCCAATTAAATGAAACCCTGCTCACTTTTCACATAGGAAAGAAATGAACTAAATGAACCAGTGAAAGTAATGTGGATGTCTACATTTAAATGTGGACTGTGATTGAATAGCTTGCTTCCAGATATACTTTGCAAGAGTTCAAATAAGGATTTTGCCGGTTCCATTAGAAGAATATTTCACAACTCATATGAAATTATGTTTAAATGAGACACAGAATTTATTGCACAGCGTAATATAGAAGACATTCTTATCCATATTAGACTATTTTAGTAGAATCAGCAAGAAATGTTTTAAAAGAATTCAACTATAACATACATTCGCTAATCACATATTATTTAATAATGGCATGTATTTTACGTACTTAGCCCCTCTGTACACCTCAAGGTAGGGAGAAGTAACGGGTGGGGGCTTTTGTAACCATAGTAATGAACTTTGGAATTCCCAAAAATGCGGAAAATTTCTTCACTTTTAGATTCTTAAGGGAGTTCTGCTCCGTGAATGTACTTACTTACATAGTAAAATCTACTATGATACTGAGATACATTCGGGCCTTACGTATTCTATAATATTAGGATATTTGATGGAAATATTTGTTCTCTGACGTAAAGATTTCCTCAGAAACCAGCAGGAAATTCGATGTCATCTTAAGAAAGGAAAGCTGCAGGATTTTTTTGAGAATTTAATATTCCCGTTGCGTGAAATGTACAAAAGAATGTGTTATTACATGCTCGATTCTGTGAAGGAAGTTGGTTGGCTCAGCTGCCGTAATTTGTGGAATAAGTAAAAAAGAAACCTTTGCGAATTATCGCCGCTACATAGAGAGGAGTTCAAAATAAATCCCAGAGACCTGAACTTAACGGAGTCGTAAGGATATTCTTTATGTTCGATGCTGCAGAATTTCATGAACGTGCAGGTATTTTAGTGAGCACATGTTAAGTGACCTGCTTCTACTTCAAAACTTCGAATTCTGTTCTCGAAACACACAACACAACACAGCCCTTCCTTAGAAACATGTATTCGCTGAGGTGCACAAAAAGTGTGTTGCCTTCTATGGAAAACGAAAGTTCGTGACCCCATTCACAAGAGTTCACAGACAGTTCCTATCTTGAGCCTGATACTTTCAGTCCACACTCCACCATACTAGTTCATTAACATACAGTTTAATATTGTATTTCCGTTAACACTACAGTTTTGAAAGTGATTGTTTACCCTTCAAGTGCATTTACTATATGAGGGAAGAAATTCTTAAACCTATTCAAAAGTATGTAGCACAGTGGTTAAGGTGCTGTGCTACAAAGCGGAAGGTCGCTGGTTCCTTTCCAGATGGTGTCATTGGAATTTTTCATTGACATAAAATCCTTCCGATCGCACTATGGGCCTGGGGTCGACTCAGCCTCTAACAGAAATGAGTACCAGGAGCATTTCCTGGGGGTAAAAACGGCCGGTGCTTAAGGCTGACAACCTTACCAACATTCTGAGCCATTGTAACACAATCTGGGAACCTTAACTTCCTGGAACCCTCTGGGCCTGTCGGGCTTATAATGGGATTGATTTATCTTTTTACTCAAAAGTATGAGATTAAAAACTATAACCGTTTAACTTGTTGATTCCAGCTTTATAGAATGTCTTCAAATATGCATCTACACAAACCTCCTTTCCTCTTATTACTGCTCGTTTCAAGATTTTTTTTTACGTAACCTCTTCGTGTCGTTGAAATTTCGATTAGTGCTACCTTTTATAATACATAAAATGTATTACAGACAAACAAACATACTTTAAGTTTGTTGATGTAACTTATTGTGTTTTGGTCACCTACGTTTTTCAGCCAACTTCAGGGTGGTTTCTTTGAGAAACAAGATTACAATTATAACTAAAAAGTGTCTGAATCTCTCCAATGTATTAAAAAGCCATACAATTTCTAGTTCAAATTCAGTTAAATAATCAAACAAAAAGTAGGTAATTATTAAAATAACTATTTATTATATTATGCCGTCGTTACACAATATATAAAACAGTTGCATTATTAAAACTGGTTACATTCGGCTACATGTTTCGGCCGTTACCCGGCCATCATCAGGCCAAAAAGGAATAGTGTTATTTAAGGTATATTAATTAGCTCTTTCCAATGGGTTTCCATTGTTTACACCAAAAACCTTTAAGCTTATGAGGCATAAGTCTCATAAACTTAAAGGTTTTTAATGTAAACAATGGGATCCCATTGGAAAAAGCTAATGAATGTACAACAGTAAGAAGTTAGGTATGTCAACACTTACAGTCGAACAGAACTATATTTGTTTTTATTACAAAGAGTTTACAACAACGACATGTTTCGGCCCTATATGTGGGCCATCATCAGGTTGTGGTTAGACTTAGAGCTTAGGCTATACTAGCATGCGTGTAGTGGTCTTGGGGCGTAATGGGGCGCGTTGTTGTAAACACCTATAATATAATAAATAAACATAGTTGTGTTCGACTGTAAGTGTTAACATACCTAACTGCTTACTATTGTATAAAACACAACGGGGATGACGCACATTATAACTAAGGAATGTACTTTAATTAACACTATTCCTTGTTGGTCTGATGATGGTCGGGTAACGGCCGAAACATGCAGCCGAATGTAACCAGTTGTAATAGTGTAACTGTTATATATGTTGTCTAACGACGGCATAATATAATAAATAGTTATACGTACACAACAGGAAGGCTTCCTTCAAATTATTAAAACGGTTCATACTACCGATATTTTTATAATCATCCATTTTTATGTTATTATTCAACAGTTAATTTTAACCAGACAGTGTGTGGTTTTTATAATGTAGAGTGATTCAGACACAATTTAATTACATGTTTATTCTTGTTTTTCAAATATATCGCCCTGAAGACGGCCACACGATTGACCGAAACATGTTGCTGACCAAAACTCAATACAAATACCTACATAAAGTTAAAGTGCATTTGTGGGCCTTTAATAAATTTTATGTACCTAATTAATGCACCGAATATGGCACATAACAAACTTTCACCTGTTACGTTTAGTTTGTCTCCATTCACTTGAGACAGGTTTTGTAAACATTTGAATTTAGTCTTTTTCCCTTTATTGACTAATTTCGTGTTACGTCTCGTAAGAACTTAAAGTCTCTTCGGCTGAAAGTCTGATAATCTGCAAGCCTATGTGCGTAAAATCTCAACCCACATTATACCACTCCAGTTCCTGATAGCTGACTCCTGTTTGAAAATAGTTTTAATCAACTCAAAATGCAATATCCCCGTTCTATGCTCCCACGTGATCTCTAAACAATGTTTAAGATGTAGCCCATATACGAGTAAGATGGTAACGCTGCTAGATCGGATCAAAATCCCCTGCAAACAAGAACAGAATTAAAGTAAAAGTCATTGAAGTGTTCCAGGTAGAGACAGACCCCTCTTGACAGTTTGCTCTTAACTTATTAACGACTTTTCAAAGCTAGTTATTTCAGGAAGTTTTGTCATAAAATATATTTAATGGTTTTTCATATTTTCCGCCTTTGCCCAATACATCGTAATTTTTTTCCAAACTCGGTTAATGTTTGCTAAACCAGTGGTTCACAAAAGTTGTTCCGCGGATCCAAGCGATCCACAACCAGTTCACAGGGAATCCGTGGATACATTTCTGTAATGGCTACTTTCAATTGTACTTATATTTTTAAATTAAAAATGTAATATTTTTTTAAAAATAATCGTGAAACTTACTTAACTGACGATGTTTTTATTTCGTTTGATTATTAGAATACCTAATTAAAAAAACCCTCTGCACCCACAAAGCAGCGACAGCCAGTTTCATTACGGTCAAATTATATAATGCATTGTGACGCATGCAACTGATATATATATATATATATAATATATATATAATATACATATATATATATAGCTACCTAAAGTAAGTTCGAAGATTTAAATTTTTAATTTTTGAAACCTATCATCAGAACATTCTACGTTCATGTAAGGAAGGATGTGAGGATGCGTGGTTATTTTTGAAAGTTAAAAGTGGTCCGCTAAAACAGAATTTTGGGACACACTCTTCTATACGGTATTTTGCCTATCGATTGGAAGTAAAGACGGCGATAATGACACAGGTGGTTTTAAGGGGAGAATTCGCAAGACCATAAACAAGAGTGGCGATTACAAATCAAACACTCATACAAGTCAATAAAATTGTAGTTACGTATAGTATTATACCTTATAAGGCCATAAGAGGAGAAGTAGTAAAAATTTAAGGAACAGGCTAAGCAGCAGACAATGCAGAAGAATGCAATTTATAATGATTTAAAAAAAAATACGGAATTTTAGGTTATATCAGCGCTTTGCTGAAAATGAGAATGTTCTGGGACGTTACTTCTTGTCGACTGGCAGAGCATTCGACGTTTTTAAGGCACTACGAACCTTAGAAACGTGGATAAATGTTTACCAGTCGACATGTTAAAACATCCCAGAAGATCTGACATTTCAGTATCAAGGATGTGTGACGCAGCATAACTACTTGTTTCTGCCCTACTGTTAACGTGTCCCAGTTATAAAAGGTTAATAGTAGGAGGACAACATGTGTTGAAATGCTTTTGTGGTGTCACTGCCTGGGACTACAATCAGATGAGTGAAGTTATTAGAGATAATTTAGGGATTATTAATAGTACACATCAATGTCAGCACTGTCTATGGAATAAATGTTGCGAAACTGCTGAAACAATGGAACAAACTACGTAATATTCCAAACAGGAGTTATGTTACATCAACAATAAAATAAAGTTTTTAAGACCTATAAATTTGTGTATCAAACTGACAGCTGTTTTAAACACGACGTATCATGCCATTGGGCCCGATGCTTGCAGCCGATAGCAATTCTAAAACGTAAGTAGTTTGGGGCGGGCCTGCGAACCTTTATTATATACAAGTACAATTGTATTGTTCATACATTATGACTATGGAAAGTAGGTCAAAATGCGGATATCACAAAGTGCAACATTTTTAACTCTTCCATCCTATTTAAATAAATTGAAAGTTTCCATTATACAAAATTATAATTTTGTCACTGTGATTAAAACAAGAGGAAAATTACATTCACAGAACTTCATTATGTAGAAAGGTTATATCGCCTAGAAATCTGGGAGAGATCGGATGCTTGAATTAACTGTAATAAATAAGAAATTCAAAACATTTTGGAGGGAAAACGCGGATCTAATACACACATTTTGATAATACTGAAATGATCGTGTGGGGAAACGGAATATGAAAGCTATAATCGGAATTAACTACGAAGAGGTTTATATGACATCCGTCTCTTTTGACGATAATCGCCTCTCATCCACATGTTCAGCAACCACGTACAGTTCCTTGAACAGTAACGTTTCAATCGAATTATCAGTGAGGGCTAAGAGAAAGACGCTGGATGTAAGTTTATACGGAACGTAGAATCCCGACTTTATGTCACCGAAATCCCTTGGTAGAACTAGTGGACGGACAGACGTACACGACCTCCCTCATTGTTTCAGTTTAATACTTACTCCATGGTGCAGAGTCCTTCTTGAGAAGCTTACCGTTTTGCAGCTAGTCAAGAAATTCCCCGCATTTCACGGAACCCGAAGGTTCATTACCGCACTCACAAGCGGACGCCACCTGTCTCTATCCTGAGCCAGCCCAATCCAGTCCAGTTTAATACGTGTAAAAAATATCTTTATAATTATGAGGTGGTTGAGATAAGGTCCATTCAGTGACTTTTTTCCAAAACCACAAAAAAGTGTACTAAAATCTAACCCTGTATGGCAGAAGGCACATTACAATTATAAGGAGCAGCAAGAATCTTCAAAGTTAAAAACACAATCACCTAAATATAATGGGTTTTAAAGAAAACTGACAAGAAGCAGCACGAACCAGCACAATATCAATGACGGAAACAGTTCGGAAATCAAAGAGCATCACAAAATTTGTAGGCTTAGACTTTTAAATTTCATTTTCCTACAAAACACAAAATGGTCTTGCCCTCTCCGTGGTGGAAGAAATCAAAATTATTTAAGAAATAGTGCGTTAGAAGTAGATCATGTTGGAGACGTATACGGGACACGAAGCGATGCAATGAAAGTAAAAGAACTGCCACAGAGAAATTCTATTAAGTTTTTATGTTGCACTTTAGCAACATCTCTACTTACAATGTTAATAAATATATAACCAGATGCAACAGTATGCAGATATTTATTTACTGCAAAGTCACTCTACATGTTTCGGGTGTCACAGCACCCATCATCAGGAGTACTAAAAACTGTAACCGCAGCCTCCGGTACAGGTCAT
>Ga0123352_10012612_pt1 | contig 13373 bp, 3 predicted proteins | sample TergutLab28metaG_FD_89700 | JGI IMG/M metagenome (GOLD analysis project Ga0123352, IMG submission 89700) | Labiotermes labralis P1 segment gut microbial communities from Petit-Saut dam, French Guiana - Lab288 P1 | ecosystem: Host-associated > Arthropoda: Insects > Digestive system > Gut ... | reverse complement strand
CAAGGAAAAATGGCTTTCCACCCCGCTTGAAGCTGCATAAACATAGCTGGAACATAGCGCAGAAACTACCGATACCCACCCGTGCGGCAGCCCTCTCATCCAAAACCGCAAAAAAAAGGAAATGTCCTCATGCTTAATAAGACATCCCCTTTTGCAACAGCAATTTCAAAGCCGTACAACAATAGACGAAGTATCCGAATCCCACTCCACTGTAGCACCCAGCATTTCCGCCACATATCTAACAGGCACAAACACCCTGTCGTTGACCATCATAGGAACACCCAAGTCATTTGGCAATGGCTGTTCCATAGGAATCATGAGTACAGTATGGCCTCTGATAATGCCCACGGTGCGGGATTCTTCATACCAATGTACTTGCGCACCCAGCGCGTCGGTGATTACACGCAACGGAACCATTGCCCTGTCTGTTTCGGGGTCAATGAACGGCGCGGCGTCAGAAATTTGTTGTACACCATCTTGTGTAAATGCATGACTGTCCATTTGCAGGCGCATTTGATTGACCTGCGGCAGCATGGGCACTTCTGGTAAAGCGGATACAACAGGCAGTGGTGGTGCTTGTTCAGGCGGCTGGGATTCGCCGTCGATGACTATGCCAAATATCGCATTATCGTTGGCGATGAAGCTAAATACTTGACCGTCTTCGCTGAACATGCCTTCAATCATTGTTATTTCACCCGTCTCGGGGTCAATCATTATGCCTACCAATGCTTCCATTTGCTGTGGTGTTAAATTCAAGTCTGACAAATCTACAGTAATCAGCGTACCTTCGGTATTGATTAATGCGCCGTCTATCGCTATGGACATTGCAATCAAGTCGTTTAGCAATATTTGATTGAATGGGTCAATTTGTATCATTGATTCAAGCAATGATTCAAGCCCCAAAACCTCTGGCATGAGTACTATCGTTATTTCTGCATCTTCGCCGAATGCCCATGTATGCATTTGCTGGGGGGTATATACGGCACTAAATCTATTTCTTGAAATAACCAGTGCGCCGTCAGCGTCTACTAATGTTTGCAGATCGCTTCCAGATATTTCTACGCCATCATTGTTTGCTTCCAGCATGATTTCCACCCTTGGCGGCGTATCGTCATCAGATTCTGCAATGGCGTTTTGAATCAAGTCAGCCACTGTTTCCGAGGTGATTAGATGATAGTCCACATCTTCTGTTGCTGGTTGTTCACGCGGTGCTGCTGGTCTGCTGGCTGGCGGTGCGGCAGATGCACTGTCATCGTTTGAATCACCTGAATCATTTGTGATTGGCGGCGGTGGTGGTATAACCTGCTGTCTTGGCAGCACAGAGAGTACACCATTTACAAACACGATGGTATAGTTGCCCGATGTATCGGTTGACGTATCGGGGATAATCGCAAAAGTACCGACTTCATTTGTAAATTCGGGGCTGGATGCGGTGGCTAGCCTGTTTGTGAGTGGATGCCCTGCAACTTCACCTGCAATTGTTGCTGTCAATGCTGGCAATTGAGTACCGACATACATCGTGTGACTAGATGCGGTAATCGCCACCGTCCTGCGCCCAATAACGAATGGAATCTCAAGCGGAACGATAACCATGTCGTTTGCCCCTGTTGCCGTTACGCGCAGCATGTATTCGCCTGCATTCAATGGCGGTATTGCAGCATTAAACGCAACACCCGCATTGGATATGCCTACAAACATCTTTGACACGTTATCCACATTTACAATATCACCGCCGATTGTTCGTGCCACTAGCTGTCCATCCACTTGCACTGTTTCACCAAAGATGATGTCATTTACGCTTAAACCACTTAGATTAACCAATGTCATGTCGGTGACTTCAAATGTTAATGTCATTGAAGTGGGCGCAAAGTTGTCGGTTGCGATATGCACGACTAAGGTTGCGGTTTGCCCAGCGGCTGCTGTATTTGAACCTGTAAAGCTTAATATTCCGTCAGATGAAAGCGCGGGGACACCAGTCAAAATACCGTTTAAATCATTAAACGCGCCAAGTGAATAGCTTCTGTTGCCATAGTATGTGACATCCAGCATGACTGCGGTAAGGTCAAAAGTATCGGCATAACCAGCGGCTATCATGATATGGCTGTCATAAGTTGCGTTTGGTGCTGCGCCGCGTACAATATTAAAGTGTCTGCTTGCAGTGCCGCCATAATTGCCCGCACCTGTTGCGGTCATTGTGGCAACCGCCATGCCAACAACAGTATTGTTGCTGTGGCTTACGGTGAAATCAGCGGGTGTAATATGCGCGCCTGTGTCGGTTGCAGTGATGATTGGTGTCAAAGGCTCGCCTGTAAATGTTTGGTCAGCTATCGCGTTTATCATGCTATCTGCAAGCGGCCTTCTGGCGATGATATAATTGCCAAGCTGGATAACTGCCGCGCCAAAACCTGTTCCCGCTGCGATATCTGCCGTGACTAGATACATGCCGGCATTGACAGGGATATCTGTAGAGCCATTATAAAGTACAGTGATTGAACCCATGCCAACAATGCCCGTAACAGTGCCAATACCCTGCGGCGAAGCGTTAAACATATGGTTGGTTGGGATATTGAAAGTCAAATTGGCTATGCTTGGCGGGTTAAATCCGGTGACTGCAATACTCAGGTCTTGATTGACCCCACCACTTTGATTAACGGCACGCACCGTAAAATCAAAAGTACCGGATGCAGTTGGTGTGCCGGAAATAACACCTGTGGCAAAGTTGAGTGATAGACCATTTGGCAGTGTTCCTGCCACTACATCCCATGTCATGGCAACTGCACTGGTGCCTTGAAGGGTTTGATGGTAGGCCATACCCACCTCACCTGTCGGTAAGGATGTGGTTTGTATGGTTGGTGGGGCTGGGTCGTCACCGAATACGCGAAATGTAGCTAACCTTGGCCATTGAGTATATACTTCGATGGTATTCGAAACTCTAATCCGTACAAAACGCCCCGAACCTGGGTCGAGGTCAATGTCGTTGTAGCGCGGCCTGTCTGCTGCCGTTGCAACCGCTGGGTTAGCCACCGTCGCCAGCGTCGTCCAATCAGCATCTGTTCCTGGGTTTACATTGGACACTTGAATTTCAAAATGCCGCATCGCGTCAGCAGGGCCAGGGGTATAGCTTGTGCTGCTGGCAGCAAAAACTGCATTGCCCCACTCTATTTCAACACGGCTGAGATTAAATTCTTCACCCAAGTCAACCACAAGCCAGTGGTTCAAAACAGAGGCACCGCCATTAGGCCCCCAAAAAGAGGTAGCCGTATGACTTCCATTAGGCTGCAACACCATCTGTCCATTCACCGCATTACCCGGAGCTACCCCGGGAAGGTTTGGGTTATTAGTTGATGCAAACGCTGGCCGCATGAACGCCAAATCCCCGGGCACATGCCCAACAATGGCTTCATACTCTGCCACAATATCCATATCCGCCGTTACATTACCAGCCACATGACTCCACCCAGTGAAATTAAACCCACTGCGTGACGGGCTGGGCGGCGGCGCAACATTTCCGCCGGCAGAAACAGTACTTCTACTTAAAATCAAACCATTCCAATCTCTGAAAGTGACGGTAAACACGCGGTCATACTGCGCAAACACTTCCATATCTGCGGTAACGTTGTTTAACTGTGCAACCGCGCCACCTGCCAAAGCCCAGCCCGTGAAGCGATAACCCACACGCACGGGGTTAAACGGAGAGTTGGCCTGCCCACCGTGCAGCACAGTGTCCAAACCAATCAACGAACCGTCAAAATCTCTGAACGTGACAGTAAATACATCTGCCTGCCCACCGGTGGGTGGGAATGTTGCGGTCACAATGCCACCGCCGGCCGGATTAATCACAGATTCCGCGCCTTCCACTGCAAAGAAATCCCTGGACACTATGCCCATTTGATAACTTCTGCCCGGCGCGGGTGACAGTCTAACCGTTGCGGTATAAACCACACCTTCAACAAACACGCCGCCGGGAGGAATGGGTGACCATGTGACCGTGCCAACCAATGCATCCGTCGCTTCAATGTTTGTCACCGCTGTTGCACCCGCGACAGGCGGCACAACACCGCTAATCACATGGGCGGTTTCGGGCAAATGAATATTGAATGTACCGAATGCGTCAATGGGCGGTTCAATGGGTGGCAGATTGTACCCAGCGGGGTTGCCCATTTCACGGAACAACACGCCCAGTGGGAACAACGCACCAGTCTGTGGACAGTAGGTGGTTCTTATACCATTCCACTGAGTGCCGACACCGCCAACAAACGGACTACCAAGGGTAAACGGACTGAAAGAAAACCATACATAACGCTCTATCCAGTCGGTGTATGTCATGAAGTCCATCAGCTCAGGGAAATTGTTTAGCAGTAAATTGGGCTGCAAGTTTGGCCAAACCCAGTCAGCCGGTGCGCGTACGCCAAGCTCTGTAATCCAAATCGGTTGGTCAGGCCAGTTGTTGCGCATTCTTACCAGTTCTGTATGAAACGAGTTAAATCCGGGGAATTCGGGGTATTGGTGGAATGCATTAAAGTCCACCAAATACTGTCCGCCTTCTCTAATACCCTCCATAAACTGATGCTGCCATGGGATGTTTGGCCAGGCCGTCACCGGTGCGCCAAGCCTGATTTCGTTGCGGAACGGCACAAACGAATTTCTCCACATCTGCACTGCTTCATCCACAGGTATATTCGCTTCTACGGCAAGGTCAGGTTCGTTAAATCCTAAAAATTCTGTAGAACCTTGATTGATGGCATTGCGGATAGTCGCGTCTATATTCGCCATAGAAGGACGCCCCCATTGCATTGGGGTAAATTCTAAATGCTCTGTACCCGGAAACCTGACAGGGCTCCAGTTGTAGTACCACGCCACACCCATTTCGGGCGCGGCAAGGGCATGTCTGGTGGACAATCCTTTTTTAGTGATGAAATAATCTATTTCGGCAGAGCCGACTACACCGCCGCCTGCCAAAGCGTCTACACGCAAAGTATGTTTTGCCACGTCCACATTATAGAAATAATGGGTTAAAAACTCCGCGTTTGACTGAGGCACAAAACCGCTGAATATGCCGTTTAAATAAATATTGTATCCTGTCACGTTGGGTGCAAAGCCGTTGGCGTTTACCCATCTTAATCTCATGCGCCCCGCAGGATTTAACGCGTCACGCCTTGGATAAACGACAGCAAATGATTCCCATGACGCGCGCGCGCGGTTGTCGGGTACGTTGCCGCGCACCATTTGTTCATAGTTTACGGGTACGATATTCCACTGGGCATTCAAGTCGGCACTTGAACTTAAAGTGAGTGCGTCACCAGCGGTGATATGGCTGCCTGTGGCGCGGTTGACAAGATAGCGGTATACGCCATGCGTCACGGCACCCCTTTGATAGAAATCTATACCTTGGGCAGTGTACTGTCTGCGCCAATGCTGGCTGCTGTCGCCCGTTCTTTCGGCAAGACGTATCATCCCGCCTTCGGCGGTCAGCACTGTGCCGTATGCCATGGAAACAATGTAAAACCAATCTGCCGCGTCTTCTGCGGCTACCAGTCTAAATATCTGTGACCTGTCGTCACCAGCAGCCAAACGGCTACCGACTGTGTTTTGGTCAATGGCGGTAAACACATTCACATCATGTTCTTGAAGCCCCGGGCCGCCCGACCATACTGCGCGATTCCAAATGCGGTAGTAATTGACCTCGCGGGCATGGCCTTCGCTGAGTTGAATATTGGTTTGTAATGCCAATGCCGCCCCGGTAATAAATTCAATGGGCGGAAAACCAAGATAATCGGATGGCAGTGTTGGATATTCCTCATCATATGGGAAAGTGGGGAAATCGCCGGGAGGAGGTGGCGATTCCCCAGGGTATGATGGTGCTTGCTGGGTTGGGGTTTCGCTAGGGGATGATGGGGTTTCTGCCGATGGTGTGGAGGGTTGGTCTGGCGTGATGGGTGCTTCTGTTTCGTATGACGGTGCGCCGGCAGAATTATTGTCTGCATTTGTTTGATAGTCGGTCGCTGCCCAAATGGGTATGGATGGTATGAGTATGCAAAATGCCATGAACAAGGCTAGTAATTTCTTTCGGTTCATTGTTTGGCTCCTTTCAGGTATCAATTTTGTTTTTTGTTAATGATAAGGCGCGTTTGATATCAACGCGCCTTATCGGTGTTTTGGTGATTAGAGACTAGGCTCTGGTTACTTTCGTTTATGGGGTGACTGGGTCGCCAAAGATTTCAAGTCCCCAAATCGAATACCCAAAATTGGCATTTGTGGCATTTACACCTCGTGTTGCATGTACACGTAAATAGCGTCCTCTGCCACCTCTCGAACCAGTTACTACTCCGTCAGGGGTAGTAGTTATGCTAAGTGTTTGATCACCACCAGCAATAGTTCCGTTTGTCGTTGAAACAAGCGTTATATTCTCGGTATACGCCGAAAGTGCGTGATACCTTGACGAAGTGCCGGATGTAGCCGTACCAGTTACTGTCCAAGCAGTATTCCAATGCGTTGCATCTCTCCATGTCGCATAACATGTCGCACCACCAGGTAAGTTTGCAGGAAGTCTTGGATAAGAATGATTAGCATTGCCAGCACCGCCAGCACTTTCTGTTTCAGGCGCAAGTGTCCATGCTGTTGGATCATTGGATAAATCAACAGTAAAGTCTACAAATCTTGCATTTTGACTCTGATATCTTATTACAATATCAGTAATATCATACTCGCGCCCAAGGTCAATCATAATCCATCCAGGTACATCACCATCAGCAATTATTGTACCAATGCCTTCCCAGCGATTATTTTGAGCCGTTCCATCCATTGCAAAAATACCATTGACAGCCCTATAAGCCAATCTTGCGCCAGCAGCACCGCCGTCATGCGCTCTATCTGTAGATGCTCTTATTCTAGCTATTTGATCATCCCGTGACATACTCTCAGGTGCTTGGGCGATATCCGTCCTGTAAATACCTGTAATCACTAAGTCAGTCACTGGGGCATCAGGCATTGTAAAGGCAGCAACGCGCATACCGCCTGTTGCAAATGGATTGGTTGCAGCACTCAGAACGCCGCCTCTTAGCAAACCGAAGCTGGCAGTTTGTGCGTTTAACCCAGGTACTGCCGAGGTTACACCTACTGTATGCATTGTTGCTCGCTGGTCTGCAGCTGGAAGTATAGAGTTGGCTGGTGTACCAGGGTCTGCAAACAGATAAACCCTAACCTCTTCACCTTCAGCAAATTCATTGCGGCTATTTCCATCTTCATCTCTAAGCACTGCGCGGATATTCAGCCCATTCACCGTAATAGGGGTAACGTTCACTGCAAACCGTGGCTCAAGCTGAACAAACGCAACGCGAACATTAATCACAGTATCACTTGCGCGTGTATACGTGACAGTAGCAACGTCAGAAGCAGAAATACCAGTGATTAACGACCCTGCTGCACCACCTACCCATAAATCAGCAGGGAAACCGCCAGTAGTTAATGGGTTATCCAGTGTGACTGTAAATTCAACCACAGGGTGATCTCCAAAATCGAAATCGGGGGCAGTTAAAGTATCCATTCCTGTCCAATTAATGGCACCTACTATGCCTGGTGTTACTGTAAAGTTATTTGCACCTGGTTCTCCAACCTCTGGTAAAGCAAGCCCACTTATAGCTACGCTTGTCACTTCGGGTTCGGCTGGTGTAAACACTTCAAGCTGCCAGATTGACGGCGCAAATTCATGTGTTCTTCTGATATCAACCAATACATAGCGCCCGCTTACATTTTCACCAGCCAGGTCAATGGTATGACGCGGACGATCTCCAGCAGCAGTTCCAACCGGAAGACTTACCATTTGAGAACGTACCACATCAACGGTTGAATCTACAGACCAAGGCCTCTCTGGAGTGGATTCCCAAGTGGCATCGGATATTGCTCTTATTGCTGTCCATCTGCTGGTCAGTGTTCTTGGGTCTGCGTCAGCGGCAGTTGGGCTATTTATACCAATGCCTGCTGTTCCAGGTCCACCGGAAACCCATGGTGATTCTGTCCAAACAAGCGGATCATTGGATACTGCAACCTGCCCTACAATTACACGGCCAGATGTACTTTGCCATGTAATGACTATTTCAGATATAGGAACAACTTCACCTAAATCAACCATTAACCATTGATTGTTATTAACAGGTGAATTCCAACGTGCTGTACCGATTGGTAAGCCGCCGCCAAATTCGCGTCCACCTAAACCATCAACAGCCCTATGTGACTGCATTACACCGCCAGCTTCCGTATTAACGGCTGAGGCTCTTGTTGGTGAAAATAGCGCACGATTGTTACTCCGGGTTAAACCAATGAATGCAGTAGCCACTGAAGTACTGTCATCTCCGTCAAAAGCTCTTGCACGGACTTCAACAAGTGAATCCATTGTACCCACGGTAATGGGTGTACCAGTAAACAAAGTGCTTGTTGCTGTTGGTTCAGTACCGTCTAACGTGTAGCGGATTTCTGGACTGCCTGTACCTACAAAACCAAATGTGATTGATGCAGGTGCAGAACGCCTGTTCATTGGTGCGGCTGCTACGCCGTCTATATTGATGGTTACAGAACCTGCCATGGGTGGTCTAAACCCGGTAAATACGCCATTTTCATAACGTGTCACCCAACCAGACCGTGTGGTATTCCATGTGCCGCCGCCAACATTATTGATTACATTTCTAATCGTTGGAAATTCCTGAGTGTACATGGGTTCGCCAATGAGGTTGCGGCGTGGTTGACCTGCAAAATCATGACCTGTTGGATGGGTTCCGCCTGCGGGGTGCGCTTCCCATGCCCATTCAGTGGCGGCGAGAACCGCATCGGCATAAGACATGCTGCCACCTGCTGGTGACTCATAATATTCCACCTGCAATATAAAACGTGGATGGGTAAGCATTGGGCATGGTGCAATCACCCATTCTGCCTGATGTGCTGCACTGCGCATGGTTCTATCTGGATTGTGGAAACGTTGCACAACAGGTCTGTTGGCAAAGTTGAGCACACAGGCGTGATGAATAATAACACCAGGTCTGTCAGGTACTTCAATGGCATTATCTTGTACTATAAAAATCGTGTATGGGTTACGCTGTGTCCAACCTGTGCCGCCTGTGTTTGACGGAACACCATATATGCCTATGCCCCATGCTTCGTGTGACTGAACACCGTGATACACTTTATAGGAAGCAAAACCTACTTCGCTTTCCCCTACCCCCGGCGTAAACCCTCTGGCGGGCTGCCCATTGCGTACATTCGGATTGCCTCCTGCCGGACTCCAATAGTGCTGCTGCCATGGGTCATATGGTATTTCACTTTGATAGAAGTACAAGCGTCCGCGTTCACCAAACCATATCAGTTGATATTCGTGGAAATGCTCGTTCATCAAGGCATACATCACAAAGTCGTGCGCGTTGATTACTGTACCGTTTACAGTTTCATTCATAAACCAGCCAACACGGCTGTTTTCTTGCGGATGCCAAGGAATAACGCCATGGTCTGCGCGCCATACCCAGAAATTGTCGCCGATGGCATGTTGACGATAAATTTCAATACCAACACCAATTCTGGCTTCAATAGGGCCGCCGATTCTGAAAATCAAGTCGAAAAGACCTACAGGATTGTTTGCATCGCCATTTGTGTTTGCGTAATTACCTACTTGCAACATAATGGGCACGTTGGTATTTTCGCCCGCGTCGAAAATAATACCCGCAATTCTTACGCCGTCAACATCGCCAACGTTCATTTGATTGAAGTTGCCTGTATTAACCAAAGATGCCATGCCAAGCCCGAGTACCACTGTGTTCGCACGATTCACTTGAATGGTTGATTCAATCGGATAAATACCAGGGGTAATCAACAAATGCTGCCCTGCGGCAAGTGCTGCGTTCATACTGGCCGCGGTAGAAACGCCTTCTCTTGTGACATAGAAGTCATCTTCAACAGAAAGGCTAAAACCTTGACCTTGGCCAAGTGCGCCACCCCATGATGGGCCTATAGAATTTTCACGAAGGGTTGGCACAAACACCATGTAGTTACCGTCTTCGTCTACATACACGAATGGTTTTTCCATCGTGCGTGGGGCTTCAGGTATGACTGTCCATGAGCCATTGTTATGGCCATGGGCAGGGCGGGTACCTTCTGTACCCACATGAACCATATTCCATTGTCCACCTGCGGCGTTGCCATAGCGGGTGTTGCGTGTAAACCATTGTTGCTGACCAAAATAGTTGAGTGTGCCTGTAACCACGGTGTCTGCCAAAAAGCCGCCGCTTGCCCAGTCGCCGCCTGGCGTAGTGGGGTGCGCTGTTGCAACGGCAAGGTTGCCATCAATATGCAAACGTCTAAGCGGTGCAGCCTGTGAAACACCCCATACAATTTGACCGTCCGATGCGGGAAGTAGTATGGGTACGGTAGGTCTAAGCGATAAGTTTTCAACTGTACGCCAGAAATTACATGTGGAGTTTCCAATATAATCTCTGTCTGGGTTGATATGCGCATTGGTGTGTGTGCCTCTCCATTCGGCAGTCACACTCAGTCTTTCGATTTGTACATCGGTGGGTAGTCTGCCCAAACCTAACACATGGGCATAAAACCCAACATCAAAACTAACACCTGGATATTCTCCCGGATGGAAGAAAAACGCATGGCGATGGTCGCCAAACTGTTCTGTTTCTGTTCCTCTGCCGCGAATAGGGTTGCCGCTTGCGTCAGTATGAAGCTGACCTGCGCGACCGCCTTGTGCGCCGCTGGGGAAGAACTGCCACCCTGTACCGGGCTCACGGAACAACTCTTGATTCACACGGCTAATTACCGCGTTGTCATCTTCTGGATTGTAAATAAATACATTAGGCCCCCAGAAATCTGTTTCACGCGATGCCCACACTTCTGAAATATCGGAAGTATCACTGCCAAACGCGGAAGCCGCTCTATAATAGTATGCACGTCCCAGTGGGGTACTTGTGCCTTGTGTTTCGTCGGTCCAGCTTGTAACACCCGGGGGAACAAGGGCGACTCTTGTATTTGGCGAGAATACACCCACTGCACGATAAATTGCCGTGTATGCACCAGGCACCAAATCCCATGAAATAGTGGTTGTGTCTTGCGTCGTGTCGGTGATACGAAGGTTTTCTGGTGGAATCAGGTCGGGAATGGTTGCGGGAATAACTGTGACTATTGCAGTGCCGAAAATATCGTCATCTTCCAACGCTGTTGCGCTCACGACCAGCCTGGTTGCCGTTTCGTGCAAAGAAACCGTAAGCAATCCACTGGATGAAATAGTGGTGCCGGCATCTTCTGCGTCTTCCACTGTCCATATTACAGAATCTAAGTCAATGCTAACGCGCACTTCAACATCAATGGCAGGTGGTGTTGCAATGGTAACAGGCGGGAAAAATCCTGCGCCGTCGCTTGAGAAATCGCCATAACCGTTGTCGTCGCCAACTTCAAGTGCAGTTGCACCGAATGATTCAATATATTCTGGTGTCTCTGGCCATTCGGGTTCAATCGCATCGCGTTCATATTCTGCGTATTCAACAACAGAAGGCGCGTCACTTTGCCCGTCATCATCTGTAAATTCAAGTGATGCTTCTTCAGCTTCTTCTACGGCAAACTGATATGTTTCGCCAGCAGAAATTGTTACGCTGGAAGGTATCACGACTAAACCGCGTTCCTCACCTTCTTCTGGGTCGGTTGGGTCGGTAGGATCTGTCGGGTCAATTGGGTCGGTTGGATCTGTTGGAATGGTTGGATCTGTTGGAATGGTCGGGTCTGTTGGAATGGTTGGGTCGGTGGGTGGTTGTGTAGGATGCGTCGGCGGCTGCGTAGGTTGAGGTGTCCAACCGCCACCGCCAGATATATCCCCAGCATCTCTATCACCAGGAGATTCAGATGTCCATGAAGGCCTTGGCTCACGTACGGTAGGTTCGGTTGCTGCTACTGCTACCGTTGAGTCTGTTACATCTTCTGTTGCAGCGTCTGTGACATGAAGGTGAACAGCATTTCCTGTGATATCTACATTTTCAAGGGCATCCGGCGAACCACTGACGATTACGCCATCGCCAGAAACGTCAATATAATCTACCGCACCATAAATGGTAATCATCACATCGTCTGCCAATATTTCAATATTGGCTACATGCCCATAAATAATGACGGTCGCGCCAGTCGATGCTTCATCAATGATTAAAGTCTCCACTTCAACACCTTCGCCAACGATTAAATGCCCCGTCGCATTCATACTGACGTGACCAACTGCCGAGCGTGTTTCAGCATATTCATCCTCTGCCAGAAGCCTAACTGACCCCACGTCGATATGCATGGAATGGATTGCTGTATTTTCTGACAGTGAGATAGCCACCATACTCGCTTCATAAGGCTTTAAAACACGCATGTTAGCAATTGAAGTAGTGCCCGTTAGGCGAATAGAATTGTCTCCGCCGGCACGTACAAGCAATTCGCGGCTTGCATTTACATTGTGCAAAGTGGCAGAGCCACGCCCGACACCCTGTGCAACAATCACATCGTTTACATTTGAATGGCTTAGTGTAGCACCAGAGCGATTCAACACGATGGCACGGCTGGAATTTATCCCGGTTACATATCCGCCCACTAAGCCTTCAATGGCGTTGCTAAACATGACTGCCATATCCTGCCTGCGAATATGTTCATGCGGGCGAAACTCAAATCCGCCATTGATTGGAAACCCATTGATGATGCCGTGTTGAACCACCGCATGAACAGCACTTCTTGCCACGGGTGAAATCATTACATCATCTAAAAAATGCGTCGGCCCTGTTAGTCCGCTGTTTATTTCAAGGCCAAGTGCCCTGGCAAAAGCCACTGCCGCTTCTTCTCTTGTAATGTACGCTTCGGGTCTAAACGCACCATCGGCATCAAATACACCTGCATTGACCGCACGCAAAACATGATTTGTGTAGCGATAACCATCAGGTACGTCTATAAAAGAGTTTGGCGACACTTCTGTATAACCCATGATGCGCTCCATCATGATGGCCATTTGATACCGCCTAAAGTTTAGAAGCGGGCCAAATTGTCCACCGCCAATACCTGTGACCACACCATATGCTGCCCATTTTTCAATGGCCTCGACAGCAGCAGGATAGCTGACTTCAAGGTCATTAAACGGTGTTGCCGCAACAACAGGTGCAGGAGCCATGTTGCCCATGAGCATGAAAGTCATAACAAAGGCTAAAAACATTGAAACCACTTTTTTCAACTTCATTCTCATTACATATTACCTCCTATTATTATATTGCGGTCAATTGAACCCCGAATAGCTACCGAGGAGTGACCGTTCATTGCTTAAATCGGGAAATACTGTGGGTATCGGATGATGGTTTCTACCAAGAACTTAGCGT
>Ga0123352_10012611_pt1 | contig 13374 bp, 6 predicted proteins | sample TergutLab28metaG_FD_89700 | JGI IMG/M metagenome (GOLD analysis project Ga0123352, IMG submission 89700) | Labiotermes labralis P1 segment gut microbial communities from Petit-Saut dam, French Guiana - Lab288 P1 | ecosystem: Host-associated > Arthropoda: Insects > Digestive system > Gut ... | reverse complement strand
CACACACACACACACACACACACACACACACACACACACACACACACACACACACACACACACACACACACACACACACACACACAAACACACACACACACACACACACACACACACACACACACACACACACACACACACACACACACACACACACAAGCACACACACACACACACACAAACACACACACAAACACACACACACACGCGCACCTTTTCCTTTTTTGTTTTGATTTCTGTGGATGCTGTTGCACCAAATTACTCAGTCCTATAATCTTCGTATTTTTTTTATTATATCCTTCTTAACTGCTCTAATCTTACGCACGTCACTTTTGTTTTCACGTTGCGTCGATATTCCAGTACTCATTCAGTACAAATTTAATTAACAGTGGAAGGGATTAACCTTTTAAAGCCTACTGGTTACGCGATGCGCCAACGAATTGAACATTCCAGAATTATACGTTCTGCCCACACTGTATGTATGTGTTTTGTGTTTATCTGAGAACAAACAGCGACTTGTGCCAATTACAGCATAAACTGATTGGTTTTTGTAACCGAGATGAAAAGTGTTTACAGCAGGGTAAGGACTGGGTCTTTAAATATTGCGGTCTGCGCTTCGTCTTTAAAGGGTTGAATAGAACTTTTCTCCCTCTCTACAAGCATGTTCGAAGCATCATGACTTTAAAGTCTTAAAACCCCATATGTGGTTATAATGGCGAATGAAATTTTGGACATGGTTCCTTATCTCAAGCTGCATGTAACCTAAATTCAGCTAAGCTAAGCTAAGCTAAGCTTAGCTGAGTGTATGAAACCTAACTGAACAGCGATTATGGCCCATAAGACGAGATTGGTACACGAAAAGTCGCTCCGACAAAAGATTGTGTGATGTAATGAAAGGAAAGTTATGAAAGAGCACTAGCAGAGGTGAGGTTGTTCACAACTTATCAAACGAAGACAATAGTTTTAATTTACAAGTACAGTACAGCACAGAGTATATGGACACTGATAGATTCAGTAGCAGCAATTACGCTATTTAAAAGCAGTCCCGTTACAGGCCTGGAGTGCCCCAGAGGGTTCCAGAAAGTTAAGGTTCCCAGATTTCATGACAGCGGCACAGGATGGTGGTAAGGCTGTCAGCCTTACGCACCGGCCGCCTTTACCCCCAGGAAATACTCATGGTACTCATTTCTGTTAGAGGCTGAGTCGACTCCAGGGCCATAGTGCGATCGAAAGGATTTTATATCAATGAAAAATTCCAATGACCCCAGCTGGGATCGAACCAGCGACCTTCCGATTTGTAGAACAGCACCTTAGCCACTGTGCCACCACGGTCCCCCCAGTTGCGCTATGTAGTACTAGGAAAAATATAGTTTATGCCATAAATACAGGTTGTTGGACACAGAATTAAATATGCGTCCTTTATAAATATCGACACAAGATGGAGGCGAGATCCGTGATTTCCCCCAGTAGCTGTATACTGCGAGCGAAAAATTCCAGACACTTTGCATTTTCAAGCACAGTGTTGACATCTGTGGCACATAGTCTCAGGTCGAGAAGCAGTAAACGAAATTCGTCAATGAAGTCCGAGAGTGTAATATGCGGATTTCAGTAAAACCTCCCCGTACGCGGTTTCGAAGAGCGAGGTTCGTCTACAGGCGGCTGAAAATATTTGCATATTCGTGAAACAAAGATTGGCCGAAAAGTGTAAAATTTAAACGAACACGGATCAACGCGGACGGTTACTCAGTGAACCGCCATGGAAGCTGGCAACATCAGCTACCCAAGCGTTCTGTAAAAGGTTAATCTCCAAAACTGAGTGCATTTTAAGAGATGGAGTGGTGCCTATTAGCGTCCGCCTCCACATAACCCTATTTATCCCATAAAGGTGTGAGAAACGGGTTTTCCCCTGTGGTGGACGCGGTGTCGCTCTGTTAATAATTAATAGTTCGGCCATATATAAATATACAATACAGAATGTTCACATGGAATCTTTACAGATTTAAAAAAGCACACGCTTCTGAATGGGACCACATAATGTAACGCAGTTTTTTTTGCTTATGTTAAAGCGACTCATAAAGATTGGTTGCATTTTTCAGTATTCATTATATTATATATGTATATTTTTTTATTTAATCACTAACTAGTTGTATTTAATGCAGCAAAACAGAGAATATCGCCACCACAGGCAATAGATGGTGGCATGCTTCCCAGAGATCAGACCTCGTACAATGATTGAGCGACATTGAATCACCAAAGCCTCTCGGTCTGAGGTTGTGAAAGACTCATTTTGTGCTCGCATGCCCGGATTCTTTCTGCCGAAGGACACTTCCAATCTCCTAGAAATTATGCCACTCCCTTTCCGACGGCCTACCTGGTGTTGTCCTTCGGCCTGTCGCTCCAAAATTGCATGACATCTGAAGGTCTGATCTCGTCTCAGTGCACCACCTTCCCCTTATTAGCAACAAAATAAGAAATAAATAAGCATAGATAAGAAAACTGAAATGTGTTACCGTATGCAACAAACTCTTTTGCCTTTGTGACTCCATTCGGAATCTATAGTTATTGAAAGTTGTAAAGGTTGGATGTGGACATTCTGCATTGCATCACAAAATGGAGAATTTTAGCACACACACACACACACACACACCACACACACACACACACACAATATATATATATACATACATACATATATATATATATTGCACAGTACAAATTTTAAAATTGTGTTCAGTAAATTCGGATACTGATTCAAACAGATTGAATATTTTGTTTAATATTGTATTATTGTTATAATTTTGAATGTCCACCTATACTTTTTCTTTTCAGAAATGTTATCCATGGGATACGTCAAATCATGACAGCTAAAGACGTCTAACGTAAATGGACGCTACGCCCACTACCTGAACATTTAAGATGAAGAAGCTTTATTAAACTGTGGACATATTATTTTACCACACAATTTTGTGCACTTTTAAGTGTCCTTCGGATATAGAACTAAATATATGGTAACTAAGGCTTCCATTATTTCGTAACATCCGGATCCAGAACAATAAATTTTAGGAGGTCATGGTTCTGCTCTAAACGCTGCTTTTGGACTGTGCACAATTGTTACTATTCAAGATTTTTTGATTATGAGTTTAGGTTTTGCATGGCCTCTAACAAATATGTCACTGTAGTCACAAGACCATCATTTCTGTCTGTGGAAAGGGAAAAATATCATGTAGCTCATAAACGTGGTAACTAAAATATATCACAGAAGGAAGTTCACTGTTAAAAATATGTTATACACAAGAAGAGTTTAACATACTCTTCTATCTGTAAGTACATGTGAACAGGATATTTTGGGCACAGGATTATTCTTATCAACATTAGCCAGAAGATCCTACATAAATAAGGAAAATAGAAATGTCAGAACTCAACAGATAAGATTAATTCAAAACTCTTGCACAATTTATACCATACAAATATTCCACTAATGTATGTTGACCAACATATGGAGTAAACAAAGAGGTCACCTTTAGTTAAAAGTATATAATATGGTCGATGTGTTCGACAATGGTATATATATTTTTAACTAAAAGTGGCTTTATGTCCTGTAGATGACTTGAAGGTGGTTTGCATAGGGTACAAAGTATGCAGTAAGTTGGAATAAATCTTATTTCTATATTACTCATTGCACGTAAGATGCATAATAATAAGTTAGAAATGTGCACATGAATCAATTTAAGTGTATTTCTACTACGCAACTAAAGCAGTTTGTTCTCATGCCAGCTGTTCCAACAGAGATGTTCATTGGTAGCGCTGGCTGGGACTCTAGGACCTGGAGACAAGGCAACAATCTCTTCCGAAACCTGCGTCTTTAATTAACGATCGACACTGCATCACATCCCGCAAGACATAACATTTATATCGCCCCAATTTACTGAAACACTGTCGTCCTAAAACAGGAGTGCACAGACGTTCTAAAAATGTATGAGCCGCCTCGTAATTGTAGGCACTATCTGAGCAATTACCTGCGGAGACTAAGCAGACCCAGATGACAATGCTGTTAGGATTGCCGGCAACGCGCCCACGAATGGAACCGCAAAATTCCCGAATACAAGCACAGAATCTGCGGCTTTCCTAAACTACTTATTACGGGTATCCGGTGCTCGTTCTCTGGGGGTAAATTTGTTGGGGCCTGAAACTCTTCATCTAGTGGCGAGATCAAGAATGTTTGGGTCTAAATTCTGTTGCTCTCATTCGCCTTCATAGCGCGCACAGGCACAACTTTACCTTTCTCTTTGTTTTTAACTAACCTACTCATTAATATTCCAATCCCAGTGGCCGCGCGGTCTAATATGTGGGTCTGCGGCCGCTCGCTTGCTGGGATTGCGGGTTCGAATCTCTGTGGAGGAATGAATATCTCTCTCTTGTGAGTGCTGTGTTTTGACAAGTAGAGATCTCTGAGACGGGCCCATCATTCATCCGGAGTCCTATCGAGTGTCGTGTGTTTGAGTGTGACCTCGAAATTTCAACAACGAGTAATCCTATGTCCACTAGGAGGTGTCGAGGCACAAAAAATTTAGTAAATATTTCTTTCAATGTGGAGACTGTGTAGGCATCCTAGAATATTTGCGACCGACAAAACATTGCAGGGTTCATGAGTTTCAAATCTCTGGTTTTGTAAGCAGAAACAGCGGACTAATTTGGTTCACGTAGCTGGTTGGCAGGGCGTATGGTGAAATTGTCTGCAATAAACCAAACAAGTGAACTGACAGATACGCTAACTAACTGATAGGTAATTATCAGCTATTATGAATTTTCAGAGAATAATAATTTTGTTTCTCGTGGTTTTGACAGGCGTACATCGAAATATTATCTACTGACCTGTAATGACTGTTATTCCCGTATCATTCAAATAAAGCGCACTGCAACTGCAGCAGGCAGGATATTACAAAACTTGCACAGTTAGGCAGGCGAAAGTAGAGAAAGAACTAGTAACTGTTTAAGGTAAATTATGTGAATAATGTTATTAGTCTGAGTGTGCGTAAACTGTATGTTCCATTCTTGTTTACGGCTTTACCATTTATTAAACAAGCCTTCTTAAATTATTAGTTATTTGTCATGCCATATTATAAATATAAAACCCCACCTGTAATACATGACTATAATACTGCTGCGTATTAGGGTTCAAGATAAAAGTAAACACACAACTTTGGGGTCTTCGAAGTGTTCAAATGGGTCTCGCATGTCTAAACATGTGAGCGATTTTTTTTTATGTTTTGATGACCGTGCATCTCAGTATAATCATAGTAGTTAACCAACTTCATGCACAAAATTTATTATATGCCTCTATATGTTTCGAGCACTATGTGCTTGAAACATATAGAGGCATATAATAAACTTATTATAAAACAAGATTTTGTGCATTAAGTTGGTTAATTACTAAGATGTGAACGATTGTAGCAATACGATAGCGGATTTATTCTCCGCGTACCTAACAACATGATACACGCGTTTTCGTTTCTGCTAATTACGTAGCTTTCCAATCGGTCAAGCAATTTCTCGCTTTTTATCGAATACTAAGGCTTATTACAGCATTCACAGCAGTCGTCCCCCAATCGCAGCCTATCCTGAGCCAACTCAGTCCATTCCATATATTATGAATCTTTTCACTGATATAGCGCCAAACAATTTTAGGCTTTATCTAATAGGAAAGAAGATAGCCTTATGTGGAGACAATGTTCGAACATCTGTGACCTTGTATTAGAAACTAAAGAGTTTGTCGGATTGTCATGAAATTTGGTATAGGGTTCTTCACGGAAAGTTTTCAAACAAGATTCACTAGTGTGGGAATAGACTCAATAAATGTAATACTCCTTTTAAGGACATAAATGAATTTCCACACATACCTTCATATTTTCTGGCCACGTTGCATGAAATATGGTACAAAGGACGGTTCATTATAATGCATTGCAATAATAGACACATCTCACTTCAGGGCGTCAATGAAATGTTTCCCATATTTTATGCATTTTTCATCATTTTTGGAAAGCTCTCAGTGCGGGCGACGTTCAGACGACTTGATAGAGCTATTTAAAGTTTTTAAACATTAAGCGCACTCCATGCCCTTTCTTACGTAGGGGCGTAATTGAATTTCTTTCCGTTTCTTACACACTTATTGCCCGGTTTGTTTGAAATTTGGTATAAGATATCTGTACACAATATTGTTGAACATTTTGAGTTTCGTTATAATCGGTGCAGGGAAGAATGTACTTTTGTTACTGGCGTAAAAAATTACGTTTAAGCGTGAGAAATAAAACACTACGACATTTTTAACGTACATAATGCCTTGATAAAGTCTGTGTGTTACGTCACAAGGTACAATGGTGGCAGTTTTACAAATAAAATATGAATGCACTTATTATATTAGAAGGTTTTTTAGTGTGAATGTAAAGGTCAAGGTCTTCCTGTATTTCCCATCGCTCAGTGTGTGCGTGACGACCGTGAGGATGGTTTGGTGCTGGAACAGACAATGGGTTCCGCACAGATACTGAACAGCAAGTAAGTCGTAATTACACATGTATACATACAGAAGTCATGAATTGTTTATGTACCGCAGAGTAAATATATGAAATAACTATGCATTGAGAGAACATGTGCATTATATCCACAGTGTTATTACTAGAGCTATGTTACTAAGAGTGTGAAAATAAATGTTGTAACGGGTGTTAGATTCTTCGCTTCGTTGAACTGTGTATGCCAACTTCGCGTACGTTGTGACGTCCTATACCTTTGAATACCTAAATTAATCATGATGAGTTTCGTCTTTAAAAGCTAAAATGTAAGGCACTAAACTGCTGGAACTGGACAGAATATACTTAGGACTTTGACGTTCAGGTGACCGTGCATCGTGATAAATTTTTATACTAAAACCAACTAGAGGCACTAATTTCTCAAATTTATTTTTGGAATAAAACTCTACATGTTTCGGACAGTTCTTCTGTCCATTATCTGGAGTTTTTTCACTGTACACACAGCAATGGTATATGTCATACAGTACTACACTTCTAATGATGGACAGAGGAACTGTCCGAAACATGTAGAGTTTTATTCCAAAAAAAAATTTGAGAAATTAGTGCATCTAATTCGTTTCATTATAAGAATACTCAGGGTTGTTCAGTCAGAAACTAAACAGTTCAGTCCTTATAAAAATTGCTTATCAAGTCAATTTAGAGAAGACACACTAGAGATTCCATAAAATTCTTAGGTGTTTATGTCACATATTTTTATGGGCAAGATGGGAAACAAAATATAAAGATAAACATTACATGATGCGTGGTAGTTTGTCTTGTAATTTGTTCCGCAACATTTGATTTTTATGCTAACAAGTGGAAATCAATTTTACAAGGCACAGTAGCAAATAACATAGTTAAAACATATGTTAACATCATTGCAGTACACAGTGTCTATACGGAATTTTCATAAAATCTGGAACGCATGTTACAGAATTCGACTACACCCAAAAGTCATATATTTGCTTTTCGATAATAACTTTCTTACAGATTATGTTTTATTTTCTAAAAATATACTTCAAACACGAGAAAGCCGATTGTGTTATAGACATTTTCGGTTAGTTTATGTGCAGCAAAAATTTCACACGTTTGTTGCTTGAGAAATTGCTCGTCTTATGAAGCTTCGAATTACGTTGGCTCGAGAGATAAAGCTTTTTGACTTGTATTTTGGAGGTGTCCGTTTCAAAACTTGGTCAGGAAACAGAATGTCCACAGTAGATAAATTTATATAAAAATGCAAGGAAGATCACATGTTTATGACTTTACGACTCTTCTAGGGAGATGACTTATACAGCACCGAGTGAATGGGCAACTGTTAACAAGGAAAGAATAGTGGAATCATGTAAATTGCTGTTCCGTTATTTACATGGAAGGACCAGAAATATTATGCAAAATCACTCATAATATCAGACGAATAAGACGAGATCTGAAATAGGTACCTCCTGAATTTGAGTTCAAAGCCTTAATACCTGGGTAAAATTTCTTGCTTACGAAAAAAATACGTAATTCTGTTGCACAAATAAAGGTATAACTTATTCAGAAATAAATGGTGAAACTTTCGAACCTAATGGACAAGGCAGACTTTAAAAAATGCGCACTTTATTGTCAACCAAAGAATTAAAAGAACATGGTTTCAAGAATGTCTGGCAAGTGTGAACGGGGGGCTAGACTGCGGCGATTACGAGCTTCAACTGCGATTACTTCACCTGACCTACGAACAGTTTTTCTGTTTGGCACACAATCGAAGAAAGATAAAACAACAGTACCAGTACATAAGGATAATATTTATAAGCTTTAGGTTCTGTGACCGTGCATCGTGAGCAAATTGTGAAGAGAGAGAGAGAGAGAAAACCAACAAGATGCAACAATCAGATGTTTATTAGCAACTTCTGTCTCAACATGTTTCGGGCAACATTATGCCCATCTTCAGGAGAACAAGACGTATTACTGCATGTGGTGTGCTGCGCTGGTTCTGCTGGATGTGGTTGGTAGCGGTTGTGGGGCGCTGCGTTGTAAGGTGCGAGCACTGTGAAGGTTATTGTTCGAACAGTAACCTTCACAGTGCTCGCATCCTAAAACGCAGCGCCCCACAACCGCTACCAACCACATCCAGCAGAACCAGCGCAGCACACCGCATGCAGTAATACACGGTCTTTATTCTCCTGAAGATGGGCATAATGGTGCCCGAAACATGTTGAGACAGTTTTGATAATAAACATCTGATTTTTGCATCTTGTTGGTTCTCTCTCTCTCTCTTCATAATATTTATAATTTGTTTGCGCTAGGCAGGTCTGCCTAAACCAGTGAATGTAAGAAAGAAGCAGGAGTGCTAAGTTGAGATGTCCAAGAAGGAAGAATCTAATCCTTTATCTCGAAATCGTGAAAATGACGACGGGAATATAGTGGGTAATGAGATCAAAACAGAAGAAACAATAAGCAGTTTGCGAGCACTTATTTAGGTGAGTGTGATTTTGTATCATTTGTAAAGTGTCTTGAAATGCTTGCTTTATATATAAGTCTGATTTTTATATTGAGTGTAATATCGATGAATATATGAATATATGAATGTCCGAACAGAAATTTTTCATTACATGTTATTTAGACTTATCACCACCCACAATGTACAGCCACAATTTGCGGTAAACAAACAGGGGCGTTGTATCGGTGATTGTGTAATTGGTGAGATACGCAAAACAGAACCCCTTGTAATTCATATGTTACTAAAACTGTCTTCAGCTGTTCCTTACAATGTGACAAATTAGACACTATGCACTACACATTATTATGCATGTGGAGAGAGAGTAAGTTCATTTGTCAAAAGTTGTTAAAATGTCAGTAAACATACGGACGAAATGTTTCTGTGTGTTGGCTGGTAATTGAGCCTCCATTAACAGGGGAAAAGAACCTGAAAGTGAGGATGGACGACGGCTTCATGCAACGGTACTTGAGGGCGAGCGAGTTCAAGCCCAAAGAAGCGTTTGACAAGGTGCGAAATTAGGTAGAATTGTGAAGAAATCATGGCAGTAATCTGAAAAACTGAATTGAAGGTAACACACATACATAAATTGGCGGATAATATTAAAATGTTTCTTAAAGAAATCGTGTGGGGGATTATGGACTACATTAATCTGGCTGACGACAAGATTACTCGCGCATCTTGTTAACAAGATAATCAACCACAGTAATATAAAGATGGACTCTTTTTGCGGATAGTGAAATTAGGCAAGTTTAAGGCAAAACGTGAGGAATATTTTTGCAAAAAATCTCCTATGGAATACAAGGAGCTCCTGTCACAGAATTTCGTCACTTTACTGGAGGATCGAGATCAACAGGATGTCGTTTGTTTTTGGTCAAAATGGGTAAACTAACATTGACGGAATGAAGTGTTGGTTTTGAGACGTAGTGCGTTTTACTCTATTTGTTTTTTAGGTAACGTTCGTGTTTCACGTCAGCAAATTTCACACATATTGTCTTCTGAGTCGGTTTGTAAAATTAGATTTTAATGCTGACCGAGAGGTTATACACCCATGTTTGATGGTACCAAAATATAAAATATCAAACCTGATCTTCAGAGGGGCACATGTTTTGCAAAAATTATGCAAGGATAAGGCGATTTCAACCGTGTCAAGTTAGCAAACACCTTGCTGCTTACGTGTAATTCCGAGGTCTATTTTCTTATGAACCAAACTTGGTGAAAGAATCTGCAAGGAAAACGGTTTATTTAATTATTCTTGATTATGACAGTGACAAATGTCACGTATTCTTAGCTGACACGCCCAGTATATTGCTAAGTAGTTACTGATGTTTCTAAAAATCACAGATCATTCATTTTCAATGCCTAACATCCCAGAAGTTAGCAACGTCACTGTAACAACCGCAATTGCTTGCACGACTAACGTTCTTTATATCTCTTTGTACGGGACAGGTAACATCGATACCACTAAGGCGTCCGTTGTAGATTGCATAAGACTGAACGATTTATGGATTGAACTGGCGATGGAAGAAGAAGAAAGCAGAAGAATGGAATGGTGGTAATTATTGAAGTAGGCGGGCTTCCCTTGCGTCTGTTCAAATTTCTCTCTCCTAAAGCCACAATCATAGGTGCACTGAAGGAAGAGGTAAAATTAGACTGTAAACTGCCCAACTGTGATTATGTCTCCCACTCACTGAGTGACTGTATGACTGAATCACTCACTTACTGACTCACTCACGCACAGACTGACTGAATGACTCTTCAACTCATCCATCTCGGTACGTTATTGAACACAAATCTTTACACGTAATTTGAAGAGAGCTACAAATTAGAAGTAGTCTGTCTTTCTGAAGGTGACTGTTCATATATCCTGAACCTCTTATTCTTTCTTTGTTATTTATTCCTTCTTTCCAATCTCGATCATCCGACATAAACGTAACAGACAGGCGTTCTAGTACCGAAAATATCAGACAGTACGAAACATCATCTAAAAAAACCAGCCTCGGAAAATTTCTGAATCCATTAATGTATTCATATGGTTCTTATATGCAACTGGTAGAGCAGTGGGTTCTAGATTTTTGAGGGCTCGTGCTAATTGGCCTTTCCAATAAATGCGCGTTTTATTTTGTGCAAGCGCACGCAACACGACATTGTAAACGGCACGTTGCATTTCTATATCGGTTAAAGCGAACATTCGGAAAATGCCGGTCCCAGTGGCCGCGCGGTCTAAGGCGTGGGTCTGCTGCCGCTCGCATGCTGGGATTTTGGGTTCGAATCATGCCAAGGGCATGGATGTCTGTCTGTTGTGAGTGTTGTGTGTTGTCAGGTAGAGGTCTCTGCGACGAACTGATCACTCGTCCAGAGGAGTTCTACCGACTGTGATGCGTCGTTATGTGTGATCTAGAAAATCTCAAGAATGATGAGGAGCCAGAATAAAGCAGGCTGAACCGTTGGGCGACGCCTGCAGCAAAATAGACAACGTAGCAGTTTAGGTGAGAATAAAATACCTAGTTAGTCTCCAAAGACTAGGTGGTATCGTGAAAGAGACAAAAAAAATTCGGAAAATGGAAGTCTGGACAGCAGGGAATCTACTATTCCTTTATTTCGTCCTTCATTTATCAGTTTCCATCTTGTCAGAAGTTGGAAAGATTTGACTCGCTGGTCTATTCAGTGCGACAACAGTTTCCAAATTTCCATCAGAGCCCTACTAAGTTAGCGATGCAATGTGTTAACACTTTGTGTTTTCTGTGAAAACTAACATAATAAAAATGACTTAATAAAAATAAATTAATTAATCCTAAAATAAATCTTGATGAGACAAACACTACTCAATTTGATTTTGACTTGCTATTTTAAAAAGGCTGTAACTCATTTTCAGTATGTATACTTAATTCCCGTTACTGAAGAATGGGACATAAATGAAATAAAAAACACTTGGCCTTAAATATTACCTAAGCTTGTGTTATGATCCGCAGCCCAAAATAGCTTGTCACTGCTGATTTAAAGCTACAGTTTACAGAAAATTTATAGACGTTCGTATTTATAGCCTCACGATTTATTTATTTGATAATTCTTATTTATCAAAGAGACTTCCACTAAAATCAGCAAAACCTGCTGTGAGGAATAGGGATCTAAATGTTAGAAGCTTTTATTTCAATACTATGCATAAACATATGATAAAGGTTGCTTACATAAGGACATAATTACTTACTTACTTACTCCATGGTGCAGAATCCTTCTTGAGAAGCTAACTGGTTTGCAGCTAGTCAAGAAATTCCCCGCATTTCACGAACCCGAACGTCCATTACCGTACTCACAAGCGTCCGCCACCTGTCTCTATCCTGAGCCAGCCCAATCCAGTCCGTATACCCACATCCCACCTCCTGGATATCCAACCTAATATTATCCACCCATCTACGCCTAGGTCTCCCCAGTGGTCTCTTTACCTCCGGTTTCCCCAGCAAGACCCTATACACCCCTCACCTCACCCATACACGCCACATGTCCAGCCCATCTCATTCTTCTCGATTTTATCATCCGCACAATATTGGGTGAGGAGTACAAATCATTTAGCTCCTCGTTGTGCAATCTCCTCCATTCCCCCGTTACTGGGCACATAATATTACAAGTATTTATTATTGCATATATTATGTGTTTTATGGGAATGCTGAGATAAATAATTTTTGTCCTAATATCCTATCTATTTATACTTTAAGTAATTAACAAATTATCTTCTGATAAGCCGCACTGCACGTTGGAAAATAAAAGTTTTGCTCCCTCACAGCTACACTTTCATAGTCATGACTGGATGTCATTGCACAAGTTCATTTCACCGGATGACTTGCCAACAGAGTATGGAGGTCATAAGCCTGAAGTCGACTTCAGAAAAAATCAGCAGTATTTGTATGACAAAGAAGAAAAGCTAATGGGTAAGATACACTTAGAACTGTATACAATTGTGAGAACTTTAGTTCAGAGATAAATCACGTCATGTACAGACCAATTTCCGTATCTTGAAAATTTCAGTATGAGGAAGCGGGTAAAGACAAAGGAAAAGAGAGGTGCAGGATATGAGGCTAGTACCTGTTTCATGACACGAGATATCATTGAAAAATACCAGTTCCAAATACACCGGCCGCTAGAACATTAGGGGAATTCTTTTGCGTGTGATGTGAGTGACAATTATTTTGACGTTTTGCTGACCGTGCATCTCAGTATATTTATCTCAGTAATTAACCAACTTGATGCACAAAATTTGTTTCACAATAAGTTTTATTTCATGCCTCTACACGTTTCGAGCACATGTTCTCGAAACATGTAGAGGCATGAAATAAAACTTAT
>Ga0123352_10012610_pt1:10000-13374 | contig 13374 bp, 12 predicted proteins | sample TergutLab28metaG_FD_89700 | JGI IMG/M metagenome (GOLD analysis project Ga0123352, IMG submission 89700) | Labiotermes labralis P1 segment gut microbial communities from Petit-Saut dam, French Guiana - Lab288 P1 | ecosystem: Host-associated > Arthropoda: Insects > Digestive system >... | reverse complement strand
TTGGTGTTTTCGCTTTATGAGGGCGGCACTGTTCATAATGCGAGCGACCAATTCGTCTCTTGTATTTACTTTTTCTTTGCAGACTTCGCTTTTCATCCATCCCCACAGACAAAAATCTAATCTGTGCGCGCCAACTTCAAACAGCTGTATCTTCATACCCATTGAAAATGGGACACATGTTTATACGAACTTATTTACTCGGAATAGTGCATACTACCACCTCCTAAAATATTTACTATTCCTCCTGAAACACCCTGTATATGCTGAGAGCTAAACCGTCTTTGGCTTTCTAAAAGTAGAGGGATTTGTTATACGCCATTGCATGGAATTTGGCAGTTGAAAAAATAATTGTATTTCAGCGTTGGTGTAGAATTTGTTGTATCGCTTCCAGTGAGTCCGCCTGAAAGAGATAATTTGAATTGCGTACGGTTACCACAGTCCTTCAGACCAGTGGTCACTCATATCAGAAATGTCCTGCAGTTCAGGCACTCCCAATGTTCATCGACGTATTCACAGCCTGTCATCACTGCGCTCTGTATCAAACCAAACTGATTCAGTCACACCGCATTTTACATTTTCTGAACCGTGCATCGTGATGCACATATGTGAGCAAGACCAACAAGTTACACACTTTTTCTTAATACTCGTAATTTATTTCAGCTAAATTACCCTCGAAATTTTTCGAACAAATAACTGTTCATAATCAGGAGGAGTTCTGTACAAGCAGCTTATACATTATTTTACCGTGCATATTATAAGTAGTCTAGTCGCTGACACGATACGATTGATACTCGTAAAATACTGTAAGCTGCTTGTACAGACCTCCTGGTGATGAACAGTTGTTTGAAACATATCGAGGATAATTTAATTGAAATTAATTATTAAGAAAAAATGTGCATCTTGTTGGTCTTGCTCACGTATGTCCACCGTACTTCTTTAAAATCCATTTTAATATTATACCTCTCACTTAAAGAAGTAAAGTGCGCCCTTTTACAGGCACTGAGGCTCTGTGCAGGCAGTACGGCCCATAGCGGGAGTAGAGGTATAGCTCTACTCTATCTTGAACACGGCACTAGAAGGGGGTGGGGGGGCTGCTCTTTGCCCCCGGGAAAGACCTGGTACCCATTGTACAGGAGGCTGGGTAGGCACGAGGGCCGGTCTGGACAGGTGCGGAAAATCTCGCCTCCCACCTGGATTCGATCCCCGGACCGTCCAGCCTGTAGCCAGTCGCTAAACCGACTGAGCTACCCGGCCTACACGTCTCACTTAACCTAGACGTTATTCACGTAACCCAGTTCAGTTACAGTTGCTACTGGCCATTACACTCTGCTGCTCCAGACGCTGTGACAAAGGGCACTTTGCTAGCAGTAAAGAGTAACTTCCAATTTCGTGCTTTGTCTGGCTCGCACTTCCTGTAAGAGCCACTCTTACGTCGTCATCCCAGTCTGATCTCTCTCGGAAGCCGGTTTCCCTATACCACTATTTCCGGGAAACACGTCACCTTGCTGTCAGCATTTCGCGCAAGATCTGCTAAAGATGGCGCATTGCGTACTGGCAGTTTCTTCCCTGTGGATAATGCTGACGGAGCGTGAAATTGACCGGTCAATACCACTGAGATTACATGGAGTTTTACCTCCACTCCCTCCGTACGATTTGGTGTGATACCTTAACGCATGGAATCCTTTATGCGATTGATTGGTGGCCACGTGCCATCAGCGCATGCTGATGGTGGCGACATCAGTTATGGGCTGACTGCGGGGGGTGACCATTGGTAGAGACCACCACAGGCCCCAGATATGCTGACACCATTGTCACCCATCACAGTACATGATAGATTGTCATATTGGTACATACACCCTGTGACACTACTTTGCCGTCAGTTACGTGTGGACACAGGGGTTAATACTTTCCGAAACGTCGGTTATTTTTTCACTCACCCAGGACGCTATCCATGTAAGATTTTGCAGCGAATACCGAAAATTAGCATGCAGTCAGTGAAGTTTTTTTTTCTTTATCTTAGTGCCTGGTGTTTTTATAATTAGAAATTACTAGGAAATTTTGTGTGGTAAAGGTCAAGGTAAACTTTACCTTAGTACAGGCCATGAAGGCCCAGAAGGGAAGTAGAGGTATAGCTCTACTATTTCTTTGACCTCGGCGCTAGAAGGGGGTGGCTGGTCACCGCGACGCCCCAGCGGCTTTACTCGCTGGGATAGAGACCCGGTACCCATTGTGCTGGAGGCTGGGTGGGCCCTACGGCCAGTATTGATGGGTGCGGAAAATCTCGTCTCCACCGGGATTCGATCCCCGGACCGCCCAGTCCGTAGCGAGTCGCTATACGGACTGAAGTATCCAAACTTTATGTCGCATCCGACAGTTCAGCGTAGTGCGGTTTGAACTCGTAACCCTCCATGTACAGCGGCTTGTTTTGTATTTATTGACGGTACTTCTTGTTAGTTAATGAACAGCCATTGAGTTGAATGGAATTCTACAAGCTGCTGTAGACTGCTGTCATGTTTCTTTCTTACAATAAAACCAACTAGATGCACTAATTTCTCAGATTTATTTTTGGAATAAAACTACATGTTTCGGACAGTTCTTCTGTCCATTATCAGGAGTTTCTCACTGTACACACAGCAAATCTGTATGACATATACCATTGCTGTGTGTACAGTGAAAAACTCCTGATGATGGAGAGAGGAACTGTCTGAAACATGTAGAGTTTAATTCCAAAAATAAATTTGAGAAATTGGTGCATCTAGTTGGTTTTATTATAAGAATTTATCACGATGCACGGTCACCTGAGCGTTAAATGCTGTCATGGTGTAGACTGCGTGCTACAGAGAACGAACTGCTTATGTGTACTCAATATGTAAGAAATTCCGTAGGTGGAGGGGAGTTTCAGGAATGTTAATTTGTCGGCTGCCATGCAGAATGCTCGTTAAATAAGTTATATACATTTTAGGAACTCTGGACGGTAGTCAAACCGGATTTTTGTAATCGACAGTTGGTAATAATATCTAAAGACGAAGTATTTAATTACCAGGGATTATTATTTATTATGACGATGGCTCAGAGTTGTTTGGGTTGATGATTGATAATGGATGGTTATGATGATTGGCTAGTGCATTAATAATGTAATATTAATACGAAGGATAATATGGGCGAGGAATGTAGCACGTATGGGGGACGGGAGAGGTGCATAAAGGGTTTTGGTGGGGAGACCTGATGGAAGGAGGCCATTTGGAAGACGGAGGTGTAGATGGGGGAATATTAAAATGGATCTTGAAGAAGTGGGATGTGGGGCTGAACTGGATTGATGTGGCTCAGGGTAGGGGCAGCTGGCGGGCACTTCTGTACGCGGTAATGAACCTTCG